>CEVG01075995.1_pt1 | contig 16195 bp, 16 predicted proteins | sample 356511 | NCBI WGS metagenome assembly CEVG01 (sample SAMEA2623426, study PRJEB7988) | marine metagenome | biome: marine biome (ENVO:00000447); feature: surface water layer (ENVO:00002042); material: "saline water (ENVO:00002010), including plankton (ENVO:xxxxxxxx)" | depth 5 m | reverse complement strand
CCTGTGGACCTTATAGTCCGTGTGGGTTCAAGTCCCACTCCGGGTACTCTCTCATTTTCTTTTGTATTGCTTCAAGTTTATTAATTATTATATTTAAAAATGTTTTTAGAAAGATCTATGAGTCAGGCTGATGGTATCGGATGGATAGAAGTTATATGTGGGTCCATGTTTTCTGGAAAAACTGAGGAGTTATTAAGAAGGGTAAAAAGAGCAAAAATCGCAAAGCAAAAAATTAAAATATTTAAGCCCAAGAAGGATGTCAGGTATGATAAAAAGAAAGTAATATCCCACGATCAAAATTCAATAAAATCTAAGCCAGTATCAAATTCCAGGAAAATTATAAAACTATCTGAAAAATTTGAGGTTATTGGAATTGATGAGGCTCAATTTTTTGATGATTCCTTAGTTGACGTTTGCAATGAACTCGCCAATTTGGGTAAAAGAGTGATTGTATCTGGACTAGACATGGATTACAAGGGAAAACCTTTTGGCCCGATGCCAAACTTATTAGCAATTGCAGAATATGTTACCAAGGTCCATGCAGTATGTTCAAAAAGTGGTAAAATGGCTTCTTACACACACAGGATTGTTGATAGTGATGATCTAATACTTTTGGGTGACACCAAAAAATATCAGGCACTGAGTAGGAAAGAGTTTATAAAATCAAATAAAATTAAGAAGACCTAAATTATCTAGTAGATCTTTCCACCAGGCTCGCAATATTTCCTGAGAAAATCAGTAAACATCAACCTAACGTGCGGGTAAGCGTCATCTTCCCTTATGCCGTGGGATCTGTTTGGGTAAGACATCATGTAGAAAACTTTTTTGTGTTTAATCAATTCGTTAGCTAACATTTCTGCATTTTGGTAGTGAACGTTATCATCTCCAGTTCCGTGAATATATAGTAGGTTGCCCTCTAGGTTTTTTGCATATTTTATTGGAGAACCATCTACATAATCTTGGTATGATTCTTTAGGGTCTCCCATGTACCTTTCTTGGTATATATTGTCGTACGTTAGTTGATTAGCTACAGCAGCTGCAGCTATTCCTGTATGAAAAATTTCAGGGTACTGGAATAAGCAGTTTAGAGTAGCTGTTCCACCACCACTCCATCCGTGGACTGCGACCCTCTTAGTATCAATAAAATCATATTTATTAAATATGGCCTTTGCACCCATAGCCATATCTCTGACATTTATTATTCCAATTTTTCTGTATATAGCCTTTCTCCATGCTCTTCCCTTAGGAGATGGCGTCCCCCTGCCGTCGAATGTTACATAAACGTATCCATCTTCTCCTAATCGTCCATCGTATAGTCCGTTTCTTCCTACCCCAAATCTATTCACTCCGGTCTGGCCGGCAGGCTCGCTATAAAAATAAAAGAGAACAGGATATTTTTTATTAGGGTCCATGTTGTCAGGTTTAACAATCCACCCTTCCATTGTAACATCATCAACGGTGGTAATTTGAAAAAATTCGAGAGGATTACTGTCTTTTAATGAAGGATTAAATTTGCTCAATATGTCATCATCTTTATTTATGTAATCATGGTCTGGCAAGGTAACTATACCCTGCATAGGTCTAGTGTAATAGTTTGAGAAGGAGTGGAATGCATACCTTGACTTTGTACTAATCTGGTAGTTATGAGTCCCCTCTAAAAGTTTTGGAGTCACTAATTCAAGTTCATTATTCTCTGAAGTCTTATAGAGATATCTCTCTGTAGGGTCTTTTGGAGATGCAATAAAATATATATCACCTTTTTCTTCATCGAATGAGAGTGGTCTTATAACATCATAATCTCCTTTTGTTACCAGAAACTCCTCTCTCTTCTCGATGTCGTACCTGTATACGTGAGACCAACCGTCTTTCTCTGTTGTGTAAAGAAACTCTTTACCTCCATTAATAAATTTCCATCCTGCTTTGTGTTGGTATGGCCATGTGTTTCGCACATCAATCCATGCTTCATCTTTATCTTCAAGCAGAAGTTCTGTTGATCCGTTATCTGCATTTGCTACAAAGTATCTACTATGGTTTTGTTTTCTGTTAAGTTGCTGAATCATTAGTTTATCTTTATTTGGCATCCAAGTCATTCTTGGTAAGTAAAACTTATTTGATTCTCCTGGTATTTTCATCCACGTAACATCCATTGAACTTAAGTCGATTACACCTATTCTTGCTGGAGTTAAGTCTTCTCCAACCTTTGGGTATTCAACTGGTACATTAAATGGATAGATCGAATCAGTATTATTGATCATTAAAAAATCTTTAACCCCATTTGCATCAATTTGCCAAAAAGCTATTTTATCGCTGTTATCATTAAAAAGAAATCCGTCACGACAAGAGAACTCTTCTTCATAGACCCAGTCAAAGGTTCCATTAATTATTTTTCCCTTTTCATCAGACTCAGTTAGTTTGACAATAGAATTGCCATCAATTGTTTCAAGGTATATGTTAGCTCTAGTGCTGCTATTTCTGAAACTGTTAGGAATAATCTCTTTTGACACGTATGCAATTTTTTCCCCATTGGGAGAAAACTTAGCAAACATTAGGCTTCTATCAGGTAGAGTAGAACCTAGTCTCTTACCTTGCTTTGTTTTAAGATTATAGACCCAATAATTACCTCTTGTATTGTATCTCCACACTCTAACTGAGTTTGTAAATATTAACACATTTTTTTTGTCATGAGAAAAGCTAAAAGACTCAATTTTTTTATTTTTTACATCTTCTGATGAAAGAATTTTTTTATCTTTTTTTCCGATAGTACTTACTAACACTATAGAATTTTTATCAATGGTATAATAACCTGTTTCATCATTATTCCAAATGACGTCTTGAGGAAGTACCCGCGCATCAATATCAATATTAAAAAAAGAATAAATTAGTGTGAGGTATAATATTGTTTTTTTCATTTGAGTTAAATATTTAAATTAGATATTATAAATTATAATAATTTGAATTTAAAAGCAATTGTCAATGAATAGAATTGGGTTTCAGATCAATAACGAAGATGATGAAAACATATATGAAGTATTTGATAAGTATGTAGACTCAAGTAAAGAAAAGCTGACAAAGGCAGCAGATAAACTTCTCAAGTTATACAAATCAAAAGGTGTTAGTGATGAGGAAAGAAAGAAGCTTATTGATTTAGAAAAAAGACTAAGGTTAGTATTCAAAGAAGTTGATGACATTGATAAAGAGGTAGAAGATATGGCGAGAGAAGATAGGCTGAGAAATGAAAAATAATTAGTTCTTAATTTCTACTTGCATATGTTAGATAGCCAGTTGAAATTGGACTTTTAATAACAAAAACTTTAGATTCTTTCAGCGTATGACATTCAATTTTTTCATCAGCAATAACTTTGAAAAAATCACCTTTTTTGACAGTCTCATCATTAATTTTTAGTTTGCCCTCGATAAGAAAATATGAGTATATAAATTTATCGTCTTGAATGATTTCTATTTTATTATTTATTGGCATTAAATATTCAAAAATCTCAATACCATCTGTATCCATTTGCATATTAGATTCAGGACCAACAATTATTTTTTTTGAGTAGTTTTTGTTATTATCTATTTTAAAGTCTTCTAGACTATAATCATCATAGCTAGCATCATTCATTAAGGATTTAGACAAATCAGGATCAAACCATATCTGAAATATCTCTGAATTTTCTAATAATTCTTCTGCGTGAGATATTCCTTTCCCAGCTCTTATTATCTGAACATCTCCTTTTTTTAGTGGGATCCATTTTTCCTGCTTAGTATCGTAATGATTTATATTTCCTTCTAAGATAAAGCTGCATATTTCAAATCCTTGGTGTGGATGCAATCCAATAGTACTTTTCTTGTCATTTGTCCAAGCGTGAGCCCAGTAGAAAATATTTGAGTAAGGTTTGGATAATCCTCCATCTTGAGGAAATCCAATTGGTTTTTTTTCTAGTATTTCTCCATTATTAAAATTTCCATCTGCCTGATCCTCTCTTTTTACTATCTCAACGTTTATCATTAGTTGAGTATTAAATTATTTATATGAGTCCACATATTAATCCTCATCTCAATTGATTCTTTAGCAATTTTCATTACATCTTCCCACTTCTTTTTATCATCACCACAGAGGTTTTCTATCATTCTAAGGGCAATTGGTCCGTGGTCGTCTCCGTCAAGCTCTATATGTCTCTCCAAGTAAAAAACAAATTTGTCAGCAATTGAACTGTTTTCTTTATTAAGACCCTTTACTATTTCAATAAACATATCGGGAATAACATTCTCTCTACCAAAAGTGAATGCAGCAGCTATCTTGTGGGCTTCATTGCTCTCAATTATATCGAATGTGAAATTCATGAAAGATTTCAGATTATCATCTATATCAAAATCTTCAATTGTTTTTCTGTAGTTATCCGAATCTTTGATCTTATTAATAAACTCATCTATAATGCTAGTATCTGCACCTATTTCTTTCATGGATTCTAGATAAAGCTCAAAATGGCTTGTAATATGATGCTCTTTTATTTCATCTGTTTCTTCTTCAAGAACTATTTCATTAATGAATCTTGCTGCCTCAGTATTTTCAACTGGAGTCCAAGGGTTTGTTGTGCAGGTAAGATTTACTTGTAGTCCTTTTAGCAACGACATAAAGTCCCAAACAGCAAAAATGTGGTTTTCCATAAACAATTTTAGGTCATCTATTGTTTTGATGTTATTGTAGATGTTATGATTCACCAACTCGGTCTGGCTCTTTTCAATATGTTTAATTACAGTATTTATATTCATGGTTTTAAAAGTACGATAAATGCATTAAATTGTTATGTAAATAGATTTTATGGAAGAAAATAATTTTAATTATCAAGAAGAGGTTCTGAAAGCAGGCCTTTTGGTTGGGTTTGCATCTGTTTTTATTGTTTTAATCACATATATAATAAATTTCGAGATCTCGCTAGAGTGGTGGTATGGGTTACTTACCTTGTCTGTTACTATTGGATTGGTTATATATCTGGGTATAAACTTCAGGACAAACATTGGGGGTTACATGTCCTATAAAGAATCATTTAAATTCAGCTTTCTTGTAATGACCGTATCTTATGTTATAGGTATAATTTTTAATATAGTTCTCTATACAGTGATAGATCCAGGCTTACCTGAAGTTATAAAACAAATTACGATAGAAAAAACAGTTGAGATGATGGAGGGTTTTGGTTCATCAGATGAAGTTATTGATGCAACTATTGAAGGGGTTGAAAAAGGGATTGATGATAGTACAACTCCAATGGGTTTAATTAAATCATCACCATGGGGTTTACTTTTTCTAGCATTACTCTCGTTTCTAACATCTGCTTTCATAAAAAAAAATAGGGAAATATCAGACAGAGTTAACTAATGATTTAAATATTACATTTATCTCAGCGGCAATGCTCATACAAGTCTTATCATATTCTTTTTTTTCGTTTTCCATACCATCAAATTTTTTAGGATCATCATAAAATATGTTTAAGTTAAGGTGAGACCTTGGGTCTAAAGGACAATTTTTTTCTGCAGCTGTACAATTCGTTATAGATATAAACTTATTTTCTTTAATATCATCCAATGTTTTTGAATAGAGTATACTTGATTTCCCTTCAATATTTAATATTCCTTTTTCATTAATATCTACTCCTGCTCTTTTTAAAGAATTTATTACTTCTTTGTAAACAGAGGTTTTTGTGGTTCCAGCAGAAGAAAAGGATATTTTTAATCCGTAACGATTTGCTAGGACTTTTGACCAGGCTTCACAGAATTGACTTCTTCTTGAATTGTGAGTGCAAATAAAAACTATTAAACTAATTGAATTAATCTTATTGTAAAGTCTCTCAACAATAATCTCAATTCTTTTTTTTTGATGATCTTCTAGTTTGTGATTTTCTAGTTTATTGATGTATTTATTTAAATTATTCACAACATAATTTTAACATTTTTTTACATTGTAATGGTACATTCATAGATTATTTAATAGTTAAATTTGTCAAAATTTTTTTATGAAGGATAATTTTTTAAAAGTTCAAAATGTTGTTAGCGAGGTAGGTAAAGTTGTTGTGGGTCAGGATTTAATGATCAAAAGGCTTTTGATGGGTCTTTTTACCAACGGACATATCCTTCTTGAAGGGGTACCTGGTCTAGCTAAAACCCTGACAGTCAATACGCTTGCAAATGTTCTAAAACTTAACTTTAATAGAATACAATTTACTCCTGATTTACTACCATCAGATGTAATTGGCACAATGATTTATAACCAGAAGAGAAGTTCTTTTGAGGTAAAGAAAGGTCCAATCTTTTCAAACATCATACTTGCTGACGAAATAAATAGATCTCCTGCCAAAGTTCAATCTGCTTTGCTTGAGTCGATGCAAGAGAGGCAAGTTACAATTGGTGAAGACACCTTTAAACTTGATACGCCTTTCTTGGTTTTAGCAACTCAAAATCCAATAGATCAGGAAGGGACCTATCCTCTACCTGAAGCTCAGAGGGATAGGTTCATGATGAAGTTAAATATTGATTACCCCTCACAAGAAGAGGAGCTAAAGATTATGAAGAGAATGACAGATCTCAATTTTAATAATAAAGTCAAAGCAATACTATCAAAGCGTGACATAACTTCAATTAAAAACTCAATAAATAATATCACCTTATCTGAATCTGTAGAGAAATATATTGTTCAAATTGTTTTTGCATCAAGGAACTCATCCTCAATAGGTTTAGACGATGTTAAAAATTATATCTCTTTTGGAGCTTCACCTCGAGCAAGCATTAACTTATCTCTAGCTGGAAAAGCTAACGCTTTTATGAATAACAGAGATTATGTGACACCCGATGACATTAAGGAGGTAGCTAATGACGTCTTAAATCATAGAATTATTCTAAATTTCGAAGCAGAGGTAGATGGTATAACCTCATCAGAAATTATAAGGCAGATTTTAGAAAAGGTTGAGGTGAACTCTTAGTTATTTAATAGAGTTGTATTGATTTTTTATCTTTTCAAGTTCTTCGTAAAGTGACTCTAAGCTTGATTTGAGACCAACCTTTTTTACCTCATTTTTTTGATATAACTTATAAAAAAACCCAATATTCATTTCTAACTTTTTTGGATTATTTCTAATAATTCTATTTTGTTTTCTATCTACTTTAGAAATATCATCTTCAATATTTTTAATATAATCATTTAAAAACCTGCGCAACAAAATTTTTTTGAATGTGTCAAATATGTTAATTATAGATTCTCTACTATCTAATTCTTCTCCGTCAGTTACGTTAAGGACAACTTTATTTTTATTTTTTTCTAATGTTGAAAATAGCTTTAAAGATTCACCTTTGGACTTGATATTACTTTCTATTATTTTTTTTTCTTTACTTAGATCTCCCAAGTTTTCATAAAATGTAATCAATTCATTAAGAACAATTTTTTTCGGTAAAAGTATTTCTATTGACAAAGCAGTTTTTGATATTTCATCTATTTCAATTTTTTTTTCATTAATATTCGAAAATAATAGGTTAGAAACCTGAGAGGTATTATAGAAAGTATTTCCATAGGAAATATGTGAAATAATTATAAATATGGGAATTAGTTTCTTTAATGAAATCATATCCTGCACGATATACGTAGTAAAGTTATTTGCAATAATATGAAAACTATTTTAATTACTGGGGGTACGGGTCTTATTGGCAGATATCTAATCAAATCTTTATTAAAAGATAGTAATACTATTTATGTTTTGACAAGATCTGAATCTAGGTTTGAAAATAATGTCAATTTTATAAATTGGGATCCTGATTCACAAAGGTTGGATCTTAGTAATATTCCTGCTGTAGATTATATTGTTAATCTTGCAGGAGCATCTATTGATGGATCTAGATGGACAAATTCTTATAAAAGAAAAATTCTTGAAAGCAGATTAAATTCAACAAGTTTACTTTTTAAGGAAATTAAAAAATTAAAGCAGAAACCATCACTTTATATTGGCGCATCTGCTACAGGTTTTTATAAAAAAAATACCAAAGTTGCTCAAGTTGAAAAAGATAACAAAGGCTCTGATTTTTTATCTGATGTTGTTGCAAAATGGGAAAAAGAATCAAACAATTTTATGAAATATGGTATTAGAACAGTTTTGCTCAGAATAGGTTTAGTTTTATCTAAGGATGGAGGTGTCTTAAAAAAACTATATCCAATTTTTAAATTATTTTTAGGAGTGCCTATTGGGTCTGGACGACAAACCATTAGTTGGATTCACATTAAAGATCTTGTGGATTTTATCCATAAATCTATTGGTGATAATAAAATTAGTGGTGCATATAACTTAACCGCACCTGAAGTTATTACTAATTATAAGTTTACTGAAGAGTTAGCATTAGTCTGGAAGAGGCCTATATTCCCAAAAATTTTTAAAGCTCCATCACTTATTGTAAAGCTTTTATTTGGTGAACAATCATCTTTAGTTCTTAATGGATTGAATGTTTCATCAAATAAAATTGAAAGTACAAGTTTTAAATTTTCTTTCACAAATATTAAAAGTGCATTAAAAGACATTTACAGATAAATGAAAAATACTATTGAAATACTTGGAGCAAGAGAAAATAACCTTAAAAATATTGATCTTTCTTTTGAGAAAAATAAGCTTATAGTGATTACTGGTGTTTCAGGTAGTGGTAAAAGCTCTCTTGCTTTTAATACAATTTATGCTGAAGGTCAGAGGAGGTATATGGAGAGTTTTTCGGCTTATGCACGCTCTTTTATTGGAACTTTAGAGAGACCTGATGTAGACAAAATAAATGGCTTGTCTCCTGTTATATCAATTGAACAAAAAACCACTTCTAAAAATCCTAGATCAACAGTAGGAACATTAACTGAAATATATGATTTTTTAAGATTACTTTATGCTAGAGCCTCAGTTGCTTACTCTTTCTTGACTGGTTCGAAAATGGTAATTCAGACACTAGATCAAATCGTTGAAAATATAATTGATAAGTTCCATAACAAGAAAGTTGTTCTTACTGCACCTGTGATAAAAGGTAGAAAGGGACACTATAAGGAACTTTTTACTCAGATCAGAAAAAAAGGGTTTACAAATGTGAGAGTAGATGGCGAGATTTTTGAGATAACTAAGAATATGCAGTTGGATAGATATGTTATTCATGATATTGAAATTGTAATAGATAAACTTACAATTAGCAACGAAAACCTAAATAGACTGAAAGAGTCAATAGACTTAGCGCTAAAGAGCGGTGATAAAACGTTATATGTTATAGATGAAAACAATAATTCTACTTTTTATTCAAAAAACTTAGTTGATCCCGTATCTGGAATTTCTTATGAGGAGCCTTCTCCAAATAGTTTTTCATTTAACTCCCCTTATGGTTGGTGTGAATCATGTAAAGGAATTGGGATTGTCGATCATGTTCATATGGACTCCATAATTGAAGACAGAAACTTGAGTATCAGTAGAGGTGGAATTTTGCCTCTTGGTCCGTATCGTGATATGTGGATTTTTAAGAAGATTGAATCAATATTAAAGTCGGAAGGCTTCGATATATCTACCCCTATAAAAGACATTCCAGATGAACTGCTTGAAAAAATCATATATGGAAAGAGAATTAGTGTTGCCGTAGAATCAACAAAATATCCTGGAACCTTATGGCATACTAATTATGATGGAGTCGTTGGTTTTATAAATAAGACAAGAAAATTTAGGTCAGGAAAATCAAAAGATTTTATGGATGATTTTGTTACCAAAGAAAATTGTCAGGTATGTGATGGTAAACGTCTTAAAAAAGAGTCTTTACATTTTAAGATTAGTAATACTTCGATATCAGAACTAAACTCCATGAGCATAAAGGATTTTAGCTACTGGATAAATTCTATTGAAACTCATCTTGATAAGAAACAAAAAATTATAGCGAAGCCAATTATTAAAGAGATAAGACAAAGGGTTGATTTAATGGTTAATCTAGGTTTAGATTATTTGAGTTTAGACAGACCTCTCAGGACATTATCAGGTGGCGAGGCACAAAGAATTAGACTAGCGACACAGGTTGGAACTAAATTAGTGGGGGTTTTATATATATTAGACGAACCTAGCATTGGGCTTCATCAAAGAGATAACAATAAATTAATAAGTTCATTAAAGGAGTTAAGAGATTTAGGAAATACAGTAATTGTTGTTGAGCATGATAGAGATATGATGACAAATGCAGATCATATAATTGATGTAGGTCCTGGACCTGGAAAAGAAGGTGGATTAATTGTTGCTGACGGAAGTCCAAATAAATTTTCAAATAATAATTCTACCACTTCAAAGTTCTTAAATAGGGAGTTAGATATAGATGTGCCATCGAAACGAAGGAAAGGAAATCGAAAATCAATTCAATTATTTGGTGCATCAGGTAATAATCTAAAAGATGTAAATTGCGAATTTCCATTAGGAAAGCTGATATGTGTAACTGGAGTTTCCGGAAGTGGGAAATCATCTCTAATTCATGGTACGCTATCAACAACAATTAAAAAAGAGCTCAATAGATCTAGAAGAGTTCCACTCCCTTACATTGAAATTAAAGGCCTAGAAAACATTAATAAAATAATTGAGGTAGATCAGTCTCCGATAGGAAGGACGCCTAGATCAAATCCAGCCACTTATACTGGAGTATTTACAGAAATCAGAAACCTGTTTTCATCATTGAGTGAGTCAAAGATTAGAGGTTTTAAACAGGGAGTTTTTTCTTTTAATGTAAAAGGAGGCCGATGTGAAGAATGTAAGGGTGGAGGTTTAAGATTGGTAGAAATGGATTTTTTGCCAAATGTATTTGTGAAGTGTGAGACATGCCAAGGTAAAAGATATAATAGAGACACTTTGGAGGTAAGGTTTAAAGGAAAATCAATATCTGATGTTCTTGAGATGACAGTTTCAGAAGCAGTCTCTTTTTTTAGTAAACAACCTAAGATTTCAAATAAACTTAAGGCACTAGATGATGTTGGTCTTGGATATATTTCATTGGGTCAGCAATCTACAATGCTTTCAGGAGGAGAAGCCCAAAGAGTAAAATTAGCATCTGAGTTATATAAAAAAGATACAGGAAATACTTTATTTATTCTAGATGAGCCTACGACAGGGCTTCATTTTAATGATATTAAAAATTTGATGTTTGTTATTGATAGGTTAGTTGACAGAGGGAATTCAGTTATTATAATTGAACATAATATGGATGTTATCAAATGTGCAGATCACATTATTGATATTGGTCCAGAGGGAGGTGACGATGGAGGTAATATAATATGTGAAGGTACACCTGAAAAAGTAGCAGAGATGAGTATTGGAGAGACGTCAAAATACCTTGCTAAAGAATTACTTAAAAACTAATTTTTTCTATAATATTATCAACTATTTTTTTTCCTCTGTTTGTTAACACTATCCTGTTTTCTTTAACATCAATTAAAGATTCATCTTTAAGATATTTTATTTCTTTATCCTTCTCTTTAAATAAACAAATCCCATTTAAATTTTTTAGTTCTAAATTATTTATTCCCTCCATTGTTCTAATTCTTGTTATGATGAATTCATTTATTTTTTGAGTATTTGTTAATTTTTCACTCTCAAAATAAGATTTTCTATTGTTAATTCTATTAACATACTCCTTATTATCTCTGATATTCCAGTATCTATATTTTTTATCATATGAATGGGCCCCTGGACCATATCCTATATAATTTTCGTTACACCAATAATTTGAGTTATGTTTAGATTTAAATCCTTTCTTACAGAAGCTCGATATCTCATAGTTTATGTAATTCATTTCATCCATACTTTTATTTATTAGATCAAACTGTTTTGATACAACGGTACTTGATGGCAGTTCTATTTTTCTTCTTTTAATAAGTTTGTGAAGTGGTGTTTCCTCTTCAATGTCCAGACTATAAATTGAAATATGAGGAGGTTTAATTTTTTTTATATAGTTGATATCATTCTTTAATGTTTTAATGTTAGATCCTGGAGTTCCAAACATAATATCTATAGAATAATTATTAAATTCTTTTTGAATATTTTGAATTGCTTTTAAAGCTTGATCTTTATTGTGTGTTCTATTTAAAATTTTTAGGGAGGTTTCATCAAATGTTTGAACGCCCAAACTCAATCTATTGAATCCAATGTCTTTCCATGATTTCAATTTTTTAATTGTGATATCATCAGGATTAGCTTCAATTGTAACTTCACACTCTTTTTCAATATCATGATTTTCTGTTATTGATTTAATTAACTTATCCATAAGTTTAATATCAATAATTGATGGAGTTCCTCCACCAAAATATATTGTTGATATTTTATTTTTCTTTATTTTCTTTTGATTGAGCTGAATTTCAGTTAAAATAGAATCTATAATTTCTGAGTAGTTTCTTGATGTGCTAAAATGGAAATCACAATAGATACAGGCTTTTTTGCAGAATGGTATATGTATATATATTCCGGACATTTTATTTTTTCACTTATTGAAGTTAAATCAAAATACGACTTTAACTCTATACTTTTATCTGTTTTTATAATATTACTAGCTCTATCCTATTACAAGATAAATAGTCCCTTTTTCTTTAGGAAATACTTCGGTTTAAGACATATACTTTACTTAGGAAATAAAGAGGATTTTTTTTATAGAAATGATCTCTTAAGTTTTTCAAATATCTTTCCCCTGATAATTTATTCTCTTGTACTATCCTTCTTTTCTGTTTTTATTATTTCAGATTCTCAAAGCATTATTTTAAAATCTATTTCTAGCTGGTCAGTTATAGAGCAGTGGACTGTTTTTTCAGTTTTTCTTCTCATATTCTTTTTTTTTAGAATACTTTTTATTCAGTTCATTTTTTTATTTTTTGACTTTTCTACCAAGTACAAAAAAATTTATTTGATGAATTTTATTCGAGTAACAATAAATATTTCATTTATAAACATTTTTTTAAGTTATCTATCTTATGTGTTTTTTTCTTTTGATGTAGGGTTAAATGTTTTCTTATATACAAAGATATTATTGGTATTATTTAGACCTTATATACTATTTAATTTCTCAACTAAGATTTTAAATATAAAATCTAATAAAATCATTCTTTTCATCTTCTTTGCTGACCTACTACCTTCAATAATATTATTTGATCCTATCTTTATTTTAAATCTTTTTGATAGTTTTTTGAATTATCTCAATATATAGAAATTTAAATAGCAATTAATTAACTTTGTTAAAACAATCCGTTACTTATGAGTGAAATTAAATACGATAAAAAAAGACTTAATCCTGTTAAGTCAATTCTAGTTGATCAGCCTGTCCCAAAAGACCAAAACTCTCCATTTCATAGACTTGCTAATCAATATGATTTAAAAATAGATTTTGTGCCTTTTATCAAAATTGATCCTGTATCGATTAAAGACTTTAGAAAACAGAAAATTAATATTTTGAATCACACTGCTATCATCTTCACAAGTAGAAATGCAGTTGATCATTTTTTTAGAATCGCTGAGGGTATGAATGTAACAGTCCCTACAGACATGAAGTATTTCTGTATATCTGAACAAACAGCTAACTATCTTCAGAAATATATTGTAATAAGAAAAAGAAAAATATTTACTGGTGAGAGAACCATTGCTGAGCTATTAGACGTTATGAAAGAGACTATGAAAAAGTTTCCTGATGAAAAATATTTATTTCCTTGTTCGAACATAACAAGAGATACTATTTCGGATTTCTTAAAAGATAATGAATGTACATTCTCAGAAGCAATAATATATAATACAGTTCCAAGTGATTTAAAAAAACTGAAGAAGGTATTTTATGATATTTTAGTATTCTACACACCTTATGGGATTGATTCATTAGTTAAGAATTTTCCTGATTTTGAACAAAATGATACTAGAATTGCTGGATTTGGTAAAAATACAGCGAAAGCTATAAAAGAAAATGATTTAAAGCTTGACATAAAGGCCCCAATGAAAGATGTTCCGTCGATGACTAGAGCAATAGAATTATATATAAAACAATCAAATGCCTAGATTTAGAAATAGATTTTTTTATCTGTTATTACTCAATTTATTTTTTGCTTTAGGTTTAAAAGCTCAGCAAGAGCCTTACTTTAGCACATACTTCACTAATCCAGGAATTGTTAATCCAAGTCTATCCTCAACTTTTGATAATAGTAACGTAACCCTAATATATAGAAGTCAATGGTCTGGATATACTCCTACTAATTTGTATAGCTCAGATAACTCTCCAAACACTGGTATTCTTTCCTTGAACCTCAAAAGTAGAGACAAATTGTATTCTTTTGGTTTTAATTTAATTTCGGATAATCTCGGGCCAAAAGAAACTTTCATATTTTCACCATATATAGCCATAAAAAAGAAATTATCTAATTCCAATTTATCCTTTAGTGTATCACCAAATTTCAAAAGTTCAACATTGAATTTTAATTCTTTGGTCTTTGTTAATCCAGCTGACCCATTTAACGTTGGTGGAAGACAAACTCAATCAAAGCCAGATCTTGGTCTTGGATTGTCATATTATAATACTAAGTTCCTTCTTAGTATAGGTGTAAACAACATAACACAACCGTCCTTTAATTTTGGTATTGATGATTTGGTTAATAAAGACTTAATAGATTTTTCTTTTTTGGGAAAGTATTTAATTCAAATTGACAGAGATTTAAATTTTGAACCTTTTTTGCTAGTTAGATCAGATCTCAAATCATTCACATTTGACATAAGTGGTATGATGACATATCAAGAGAATATGAATATAGGTTTATCATATAGGTATGATGAAGCTATTGTAGGCTTTTTAGGTTATAGTTTTTTGAAGAAAAGAAAACTTTTTGTCGGTTACTCATTTGACTATGTTTTACACAATGTGGACGTAAAAGCCGCTACCTCTCACGAGTTAGTTTTAAGGTATGATTTACCTACTCCACAACTAAAAAAGCCAATAAGAACACCAAGATTTATTTATTAACCCCATTTTACCACTAATTTTAATCAAAAACACCCATATTTAGTATATTTGCAGTACTTTCTAACTAAAAAATTATCATTAAGAACAATAATTTAGATATTTTCAAGTTAAGTTTTAACTTTGCATTTACTTATGAAATCACCGAACAGAAAATTTTCTAATATTTTCATAGTACTCGCTGTCTTTATAGTTAGCGGTTGTGGGCTACTTGGTGGTGGTGCAAGTAAGAAAAATCCAAGAGGCCAACTAGTCGGTACAACCGATAGACAAGGTTTCGAAATGTCTGCACAGTATGGTATGGTTTATATACCTACAGGTCGTTTTTACATGGGTCAAGCAGATGAAAATATTCAGCAGGATCAAAGTAATTTTAACAGACAAGTTACCATCAGTGCCTTCTACATGGATGATACTGAGATAACAAATGATGAGTATAGACAATTCATACAATATTTAGAAGAAAATCCTGATTATGAGCTTTCGGAAGGAGCTACACTAGAGAGTCTCAAGCCAGACACAACTGTGTGGTCAAGTGATTTTACCCATCACTATGGGGATCCATTACTTGCATATTACTGGGACCACCCTGCATTTGATGATTATCCTGTAGTAGGAGTTTCCTGGGAGTCAGCAAGAGAGTTTGCAAGGTGGAGATCAAATTTTCTTAACTCTTATAGGAAAGAGGAGGGTTTACTTCCATTCCCATCTTTCAGGTTACCTACTGAAGCTGAATGGGAATATGCTGCTCGAGGAGGAAGGGATAATGTAAAATATCCTTGGGGGAACCCTTATACAAGAAACTCAAGAGGTTGTGTGTTAGCAAACTTTAAGCCAGGAAGAGGTAATTATGTAGATGATGGTTATGCATACACATCTCCTGTTGGAGTTTTTTTCCCAAATGATTTTGGTCTTTATGATATGTCTGGAAATGTAGCAGAATGGTGTGAAGATGCTTACATTGATTCATACAATCCAATTGTATGGGATTTGAATCCAATATACAGAGACGATGAAAATGATAAAAAAGTGATCAGAGGCGGATCTTGGAAAGATATTGCTTTCTTTATTGAAGTATCAACCAGAACATTCGAGTATAAGGACTCCACAAGGGCTTTTATAGGCTTTAGGACTGCTATGCCTCATTTGGGAAGAAACCTAGATGGTTTTTAGAAAAAAAAAATTAATTTTAAAATAA
>CEVG01136972.1_pt1 | contig 16221 bp, 23 predicted proteins | sample 356511 | NCBI WGS metagenome assembly CEVG01 (sample SAMEA2623426, study PRJEB7988) | marine metagenome | biome: marine biome (ENVO:00000447); feature: surface water layer (ENVO:00002042); material: "saline water (ENVO:00002010), including plankton (ENVO:xxxxxxxx)" | depth 5 m | reverse complement strand
TCCTAGTGAGTAGTTGCAGTTCTTTTAGACCTGACCCAGAAATAAAAGTTGTTACAAAGATAGAAAAAACAGTGGTACCTATCCAACCAATGCCTAAGCCAGTGCAAATGAACGACATAAAAATTTATGTTGTTTCACCAAGTGAAAACTTTGAAGAATTCAAGAAAGAGTTCGAAGCCAAAAATGGCGGAGATTCATATGTTGCAATTAGCATAAAAGACTACGAAAATCTATCAAAAAACTTTGCCGAACTAAGACGTTATATAGAACAGCAAAAAGCAATTATATTATATTATGAAAAAGCTGTTCAGCCTGTTGATACTGACGATAATACTGACGACAAGTAGTTGCGTCAGGAAAGTAGATTGTGAAGCAAAACCCGAGCCCAAAGTAGAAATCAGCGAAAGAAGTGTTGACATAGAACCCGGCGCGAGCGTGTCCTGCTCATTTTAATCAAATATTACGATAAATACTACTGATGGAAACAGTATGGGATATGATCGGTAGAATGGCAACTGATAGGTTGTGGATATACACAGCCTTGGTAGGGTCACTCTTTGGTCTAGCATTTTCGACATACTTTAAAAGCACTAGAATAGGTTTGTGGTTGTATGCTAAATTTGATCTCACTGTAGATTATCTTGTAAAGCGTTGGGGGTGGACATGGTTACAACAACCAGATGATGCATGGCGCAAAAAATATCCACACGTAACAAAAAAGATAGATGAATTGGAAGCACGGATCAAAAGATTGGAGAAATAAATGGAAGCATTTGACAAGATGGGCTTGGATGTTGCAAGCATGTTGGTACCTTGGATTGCTATCCTTATCAGTATTTCTGCCGCTTTCTGGTTCAAAGATTTTGCCACAAATTTCATGCAAGGTTTGAAGTTTAGATTCAATCCTGCATTCAACGAAGGCGATGAAGTATTACTAGACGGAGAGCAATCAATTATTGTAAAAATAGGATTGCGTGAAACTGTATTTGGATGCTACGGCTCTCGTGGTTACACTTGGAGATATGTTGCAAATGATAAGATACCAAATCTAAAATTAGAGAAAATTATAAACAAAGATTTACATCTCGATTCTGATATTGAGCGAGGTCTTAGAATGCAAGAACTTATAGATAAAGCTCAAGATTCCAAGATAGGAAAGAATAGAGATAGCATTGAAGAAAACAAAAAAGAAATTGATAAACTAAGAGGGAGAAAATAATGCCAAGAAAGAGACCTGAAGATTTGGTTGCAGAAGATAAGACTTTTGAAAATGAGGCAAAGAAGCCAGATGCAAAAGTTGTAGTGCCGGCAAGTGAAGCAGGTGTAAGTAAAAAGGTAAAATTAGATCTTGAAGTAGATACAAGTGTAAAAGATCTTGGACCCAATCCTTATGCCAAAATAATTCACATGGCAAGAGCTGTAGACAGCTGGAGAATTTTTCCACGTATTTTCATTTCAACATACATCTACCTTTTGTACAAAGTCGTCCTTTGGTACATGGCGTTAGAAGCACCTAGTATGGAACAATCAGGACTTGTTTCAATTGTAGTTGGTGCTGGCGCGGCATGGTTTGGACTTTATACCGGATCACGTTCTAAGAAGTAAAAACCTAAATAAGTAGTAGTATGGACTACTATGAAATACTCGGTGTTCCCAAGTCAGCTTCGGAAAAGGATTTAAAGTCTGCATACAAAAAGAAAAGTATGCAACATCATCCTGATAGAACAGGCGGTGACGATGCTAAATTCAAAGAAATAAACGAAGCATACCAAGTTTTAAGCAATAAAGAAAAACGCCAAATGTATGACACTTATGGCACTGCTGATCCGCAAAAAGCAGGTCCGCAAGGATTCCAAAACTTTCATTTTACTTCTGATGGGTTTCAAGGCGGCATCAACATTAATGATTTAATGGGGCAATTTGGTTTTGGAGGATTCGGGCAAAGACAAATGCAAAACCAAGATATCACAATCGGATGTAGAATATCGATTGCAGAAGTATATACTGGTAAAAATGTCATTGCAACATATAGGCTTAACAACGGATTAGAACAAACTGTAGACATAAAAGTACCAGTAGGCATAAATCAAGGCGATAAAATTAGATATACAGGCATGGGGCAAAAAGACAATCCAAATCTTCCTGCAGGTGATTTGTATGTTATGATACAGATTCAAAACGGATCTGAATATGAAGTGCATGGTAACGACTTACACACGGTGCGTAGAATTAGCACACTTCATTTGATAACAGGAGCTAGAATAGATGTTCTTATTCCGGATGGTAAAACAGTTAGTCTAAACATTCCAAAAGGCACACAACCTAACACCGTTTTTAGTATTGCACAAAGAGGCTTACCAAACAGAAAGACAGGAAGAAACGGAAACATACTTGTTAGGATAATAGGCGAAACACCACGCAATTTAGGCGGCGATGACCTAAATGCAATTGAACAAATAAAAAGTAAGATTTAAGTTGACTTTGTATAAAATATACGTTATACTATGCTTAAATAATATTGAGGAGAATATTGTAAATGGTAGAACCATCTGATGAATTACAGGTAGTATTCGAAAAAGCTATCAAAGATGCAAAAAAGCTGAACCACGAATATATTACGTTGGAGCATTTATTTTTTGCTATGCTTTGTAGCGAAAATTTTATGAATGTTTTAGACGGTTTTGGTATCGATCCAAAGCCAATGAAAGACGAACTTTTAAATCATTTACAAACAAAGTTTGATGAGATTAAAGTAGCAGAAGGAACAAAGTTTAAACCTAAAAAAACGCAAACAGTAGAACGAGTAATGAACCGTGCTTTTACTCAAGTGCTGTTTAGTGGTAGAGCACACATTGATGTAACGGATGTGTTTTTATCCTTGTTAAATGAACAAAAATCTTTCGCTTGTTATTTGGCTACAAGTTCAGGAATTGAAAAGAATAAATTTAATGAGTATGTAAACACAGAATATGTTGCTAATTTAGAAGATGAAGAATTAGCAGGACATGCACAAAGAGCATTAAAGGCTTTTACTACCAATCTTAATATTGAAGTTGAGAGCGGAAAAATTGATCCAGTAATTGGTAGACAAGATGAGTTAGAAAGCATTTGTCTAAGTCTCGGTAGAAGAAGTAAAAACAATGTATTGTTAGTTGGTGAACCGGGCGTTGGTAAAACTGCTATTGCTGAAGGACTTGCATATAGAATTGTTAATAAAGCAGTCCCTAAATTTTTAGAAGAATATAGTGTATACAATTTAGACATTGGTGCTATGTTGGCAGGTTCTAAATATAGAGGAGACTTTGAAGAAAGATTCAAGCTGGTGTTATCAGCTATAAAGAAACAAGGCAAAACTATTGTGTTCATTGACGAAGCACACATGATGAATGGTGCTGGCACAGGAGGTGGTAATAGTTCAAACGATCTAGCTAATATGTTGAAACCTGCTCTTGGTAAGGGAGATATCAAAGTAGTTGCATCAACAACTTGGGAAGAATATAGAAAATACTTTGAAAAGGATCGTGCGTTAATGCGTAGATTCCAACGTGTAAGTATTGATGAGCCAGATAAGAAAACAACTAAAGATATTCTTATTGGTATAAAAAAGTATTATGAAGAATTTCATAAAACAACAATTACTGAAGAAGCTATCGATGAAGCAGTCAAATTAAGTGTAAAATATATCACAGATAAAAAACTTCCTGATAAAGCTATTGACTTAATTGATCTTGCTTGTAGTAGATTTAAAGTAAACAATCAAGAAGAAAACAAAATTGTAACTCCAGACGAGATAAAGTTTGAGCTTGCAAAATTTGTTAATTTGCCTCCGGAACAAATACAACAAAAGGAGACAAATAACCTTAACAAACTGAACAAAAATCTAAAGGCAAATGTGTATGGGCAAGATAATGCTATTGATGAAATTGTAGACAAAATACTTGTTGCACAAGCTGGCTTGAAAACTGAAGATAAACCGATTGGTGCTTTTGTGTTTATGGGTCCAACTGGTGTTGGTAAAACAGAACTTGCTAAACAACTTGCAAAACATCTAAGTATTCATCTTGCACGATTTGATATGAGTGAGTATCAAGAAAAACACAGTGTATCAAAGTTGATTGGTTCTCCTCCAGGTTATGTTGGACATGATGAGCATTCAGGACAACTAATTAACAAGCTACAAGAACATCCTAACTGTGTATTGCTATTAGATGAAATAGAAAAAGCACATCCTGATATTTCGCAGATTTTATTGCAAATTATGGACAATGGAAAAATTACTGGAAGTGACGGTAAAGAAGCAGATGCAAGAAACTGCATCTTGATCCTTACTACAAACCTTGGTGCGGAACAAGCAGAAAGAAATGCTATTGGTTTCAGCCATGATGTAGATGGCGATTATGGTGATGAAGAATTTAGACGTTTCTTTGCACCTGAATTTAGAAATAGATTAGATGGCGTTGTTACGTTCGGTAAACTTGACAAACCAATTATGTTAAAAATTGTTGGTAAGTTTTTGTTAGAGCTTAGAACAATGCTTGATGATAAAAACGTTGTGTGTGAAATAACAGATGACGCACTTGATCATTTAGTTGACAACGGTTTTGATAGCAAAATGGGTGCAAGACCTATGCAAAGATATATAGACAAACATATCAAACGTCCTCTAAGTAAACTTCTACTTTTCGGTGATCTAAGAAATGGCGGTTCTTTACAAATTGATGTAAAGAAAAACGAACTTATCTTAAAACCTACTAAACAAAAGGTAGAAAATGTTGCAGAGATTACTAACAACTAAACTGTTTTACAACAAATACGTTTTTAAACTTAGGTTACAAAATCCCATTGCTCCTATATATAGAGGAATGAATCTTGGCTGGGCCAAGACTAAACTTGACGAAATGCAAATGGATGCAGAAGCCGACTTGGCTATAAAGAGTCCATTTAGAGCTTGGCGAGGAGATCCTAAACACATAACTTTAGAAACCTTTATGGATAATTGCGTAATCTATAAAGCGTTAGAACGTAATAAAGATAACTGTATGGTTAGGATAGAAGGACACAAACTAGATATATATTCTAATGAAAATATTTGGTTAGAAGAACTTGCTGATAAAATAGGTGCATTAGAATTCCATGAACCTGCTAATGACGATAACCTTAACTTTTTACTTGAAAATAAAAATACTCAAATAGTCAAAGGTGATGTTGAATGGCCATACAAAGCGTTCTTTACAAAGAGAGTCGATCCTAATTTTGTTAACTATTGTGAAGCGAATTCACATGCAATACGTATTGGAAGCAAGGCCAAGCAAGCAATAAAACTTGGACATTACACAGAAGGATTTTACTTCTTTACAAAGAATGAACGTTATTTAATGCTTGCTAAAATTGCAATAGGCGGTTCTATTTCAAAAATTGTCAAGTATGTTAGTGAAGCAGATTTGAATAAATAATAGTATGCCAAGTAGTAGTGAAATAATTTTATCAGCAAATACGCATCCAGGAGATAGCACAACAGAAACTATCACCGGAAGCAACTTTAGAGGTGATGGTTACTATGGTCATTCAGACGGTGTTCATACTGTTTCTTATGATTTTACTGGATTAACAGGAACCATTACAATACAAGCAACATTAGCAACCAGTCCAGGTGATACTGATTGGTTCGATGTACACACATACACAGCGTCACAAGAAACTGCAATTAAATATGCAAACTTCACAGGAAACTTTGTTTTTATTAGAGCAAAAGTTGTGTACACAGACGGTACTATTAATAGTATCAGAATGAATCATTAGGGAAGTTCTATGGAAAATTTTATCAATATCGTTTTTGACTCAAAACAAGAAGTGGATGACATAGTCGTCTCCGAAGTAGCAACATCAGCATCAAATGCCTTATTAGAAGAAGAAACAGGCTACGAGCTTTATGATACAGAAGATGGTAAAACAGTTCTTACAGTTGAAACGCATGTACAACTAGATGAACAAGAGTCAGACGATGTAGCAAATAAAATAGCAAACAAACTTTTTGATCTAGGTTACAACGACTTTGACATTGAGGTTAGTGTTTAATGCGTTTTTATCAAATTAAAAAACCTCTGTTCGAGGCCAAAGGAGTATTTGGTAGAAAACAAGGGGATCCATTCGAGCGTGGCGGAGTGCAGGCAGAATTTGTCGGAGTTGAAGCATATCCACCAATGACAGATGGAGGAAAATTTGAAACACCAGAAGCAAGAGACGAAGCAATAAAAAACTTCGAAACAAATAACGGACTTAAACCAAACGAAATTTCATGGACCAATAAACCAACTGCAAGAATGTTAGCATTTGGTATCGCTGTTATTCAAACATCAGATGGACAAAAAATTTATTGGGGTAGATATCTACAACAAAACGCTCATGACTTGTTAGGTATATGGCCTAACAATGCAATACCAGATGGCTGGAAATTGAAAACAAAGGGTGCTACAAAATTACAAACCGGATTAGATCCACAAACACTAATTGCTACAAAAAACTTTTTTAGAGGTTCTGATAGCGTAATTAGACATGTGGAAAACAAAGCACCACAAGACGACAAAAAGATTTTAGGTGATGCTTTGAGAGCAAGTGCCGCAGGACAGTTAGCACAGTTTCCAGGACAAGTTGAAAGGTTGGAAGCAATCAGAGATTACTTTGGAGAAATAATGGGTCCGGTAGCAATGATGGGCGGAGCAGTACTAGGACCAGCAGAACAAGCAAGAAAAGATTTGGCAGGTGGCGCAAACTGGAATGATTTAGAAATATTTTGGCCACAGTCAATGAACTACAATTTAGCTGATAGTGTATTTGTTGCACCTGATGGTAAGAAAATATTGATCAGTTCAAAGGGCGGAGCAGGTGCGGCCGCAAGTGCAAAGAACTTATATGATTCTCTAATCAAAAATAAAGATGATAAAAAGTTAATGCAAAGTGTTCAATTCATTAAACCTATTATTGAAATCATAAACAACGAAACAGCAAAAGATGCACCGTTTTCTTTAGGTGAAAGATTTGAAATCACAACACCAGCATTAAGAACGGAAACAAAGAAACTTATATCAGCAGGCGCACGTACATTTGAAGGATTAAGTGAAGAAGCACAAAAAATAATAACAGGCGTAAACTTCGATACTAATGTGCAAGGATTCAATGCAGGTTATGCATTGACCAGTGCGGTAGCAAAAAAGGTAGCTATTGAAGTAAATAAAAATCCAAACTTTTCAACAGAAGCAATTAGACTTCTTAACACTGCGAGTATCATTCAATTGTACACAAGAGTAGGCAAAAAAGGTAATGACATATTTGTAAGCAAATATGACGCAGTATATCCGCCAAACTTCCAAGGAACAGTTGCATTAGACGGAAGTAAAAACTATTATAGTTCAAGAATTGGTGGTAAATTTGCTTTCAGATTTATAAAGTAGTTAAATCTTTTTCTCTATCAAGATACTTGAAATCAATCTTAATCGGATCAAATTCTTTTATAGCATCAAAAACCAATTGTTTCTTTAATTCACCGCAAGTATAAACGTCAAGCTGTACTAGACCAGGATTAACTTCGTCCCAAGCATGTATGGCAATATGACTGGTTTCTATTATAGTGACGCAGGTTAATCCCCTATTGCCTTCCATTTCACAATATTTTGCATATGGTCCCATCATGATCTTCATTCCAATGTCATTGATTAGTTTCCTGGCCCATTCGACTATGGCATTCTCGTCTTTAGGTGGATTATTAACGTCTGCTCGTACTATTAGGTGTTTGTGTTTCAGCATAGCCGAATCCTTTTGGTTTCTATTTAGTTCTTAGATGTATTACTACTTTACTTATTCTGATAAATACTTTATAATGCATTATAATAGGGGTTACGAATATGACTAAGACTTTTAAACAATATTTGGCCGAGACAGAAGAACAAAATATTTGGATGGAAGAAACATATGATGGTGATGATTTTTACCATGCATACGGAGATATGTGGTTTAATGAAGATGATGAATCATTAGACGAAGCAGAATATCAAGGACGCAAAGTAAAACTTGGCAAACCAATGCAAGGTGATGTCAAAAAGTTCAAAGTTTACGTAAGAGATCCTAAAACAAAGAATATTAAAAAAGTGAACTTTGGTGATCCTAATATGAAAATTAAGAAATCTAATCCAGCACGTAGAAGATCATTCCGTGCAAGACATAACTGTGATAATCCAGGACCAAGAACTAAGGCAAGATATTGGTCATGCAGAAAGTGGTAAAATGAAGATATCAGAATTCCATAGAATGCCTCAAGATGAAATGCCATTTGATGTACCTAATGACATACATTTTCATATGCTTAATGATGATGGGTTTTATAGAAAGTTTTATTTGCCTTGCATGAGTAAGATACGCAGTGAACGCAATGAACAAGTTATACAAGGACATTTAAAGCCTATGGTTGATAGATGTATTAATCATTACTGTCTTAAATACGATATTCCAATGTCTCCAGATGAATTAATGCCACCAGAAGATAGACAAGAACTTGCATCGAAAGTTTTAGATTTTGAAAGAAACCCTAAGGAGGACCTAGATGCGCCTGCGTCAGCTGATAGAATCTCCTAGTACAGCAGTTTTTGCCTTTGGGAGAATGAACCCTCCTACAATAGGACATAAAAAACTTGCGGATAAAGTTAAGAGCATAGACGGTAGTCCTTTTCTATTTTTGACACATTCACAAAAACCTAAAACAGATCCCTTAACGTTTGCTGAAAAAGTTTTCTTTGCAACAAAAAGTTTTGGCGATGGAATCCGTATAGGTGACAACGAGGTTAGAACAATAATACAAGCAATGCAAAAGTTACAACAGCTTGGATTTAAAAATATAGTATATGTTGCAGGTAGCGATAGAGTATCTAGCTTTACAAAATTATTGAACGATTACAATGGAAAAGATTATCAATTTGATAGCATTGATGTTGTAAGTGCTGGAGAACGTGATCCTGATGCAGATGGTGCAGAAGGCATGAGTGCTTCAAAAATGAGAGCCGCGGCCACTGAAGGAGATTTTGATTCTTTTGAAAGTGGTGTTGCTGTCAAAGATCCAAAACTTGCAAAAATGATGTACACAAAAGTAAGACAAGGAATGGGCATTACAGAAGAAGATGTCAATGAATTAAATGTTTTTAAATCCAAAGTTGATAATGCTTCTATCAAAGCACAAGATCCTAATAAATTAAAAGTGCTAGATTGGGTGTCTTCTAGAACAGATGGCAGAGAACACTTTTTAAGTTTTTATAGAAAAGGAGCCGCATGGTCTGGTAAGTTAATGTTTATTAAACCAGATCAAGCTAAGGCATTTATGCAGAAGGTAGAAGCAAATGACGAATATCTTCCGCAAATAAAACAAGCTCTTACAAATATTGCTACGGCAGGAAAATTGTTTGACAGATTTGGAATAAAATATCAAATTAGAAGAGCTGACTAATGGATATAGACACTCTTAAAAAACTTGCAGGGATAAACGAATTTACAGGTTACAAGCCTGTGAGCTTAGAAAACATAAGTGATACTGCACAAGCATTAAAGGACAAAGAAAAACGTTTAGGAATTAAGCCAGGTGATGCTGATTGGTTTAAGATATGGTTTTCAAAACCTTACCTTAATGGACCTATACAATTTAGGAGCCGTAAAAAATGAAGTTTCGTGATTTCAAAGAAGAAGCGGCTGGCGTTGGAATTGTTACAAAACAAAATGCTACCAAGGATGTTCCGGTTGGCGGTGAATATGCCAACGTTAAGAAACTAGGACTTGGCAAGGGCAAACCCAAAGAGCATTCAAAGAAAACAAAAGGGTCTAAGACAAATGTTCTGTTTAACCTTGGTATGGCAGAAGAAGAATATAAACCTCACATGATGTACAAGGGAACCAAAAAAGATTATAAAGCAAAATTTCCTACTAAAAAGAAACATCATGATAGATTAAACAAGGCAGGTTATAGTCATGATGATCCAGAAACTAAAAAGAAAGAAGAAGGCATAATTGAAGTTTCAGCTAAAGATCTAAGCAAGGAATCAGAAATATATGTGGACATGGATGGTGTGCTTGCAGACTTTTTTGGTGCTTGGAAAAAACTTGTAGGTAAGGATTGGCGTGAAATTACTGACTTAGATGATGCTTTACAAAAGATTAGAGACAAGGATGATTTTTGGTTAAACATTCCAGTTACATCAAATGCAAATAATCTCTTAAGTTTAATCAAACAGCTGAAAGGCAAGTACAATATATTAAGTGCTCCTTTACCAAATGATCCTAATTCTGAACCACATAAAAGAGAATGGATTAAAAAGAATTTATCGTCTTTCCCTCCAAGCAATGTTATAATAACTTCCAACAAGGCGGTGCATGCCACACAACCAGATGGAACTCCAAACATATTAATAGATGACTTTGGTAAAAACATAGCAAAATGGGAAGCCGCTGGCGGTGTTGGCTTTAAACACAAAGATCACAAGTTTGAAAGAACTGTACAAAACCTTAAACAATACATGGATCAGGATACAAAAGAAGCAGATATGAGCAAAGCTTCAATAAAAAAGATTCATAAAACAGCAGACAAGATAAAGGACAAACCTAAAGCTAAAAAGTCAATTGGCAAATGGGCAAAAGAAAGAGGCATGGATCCTGAAGGAGCAATTTACGCAATCGCTACAAACATGAGAAAGCGTAAAGAAGGTAAGAAGATAGATGCTCCAGGTAGAGAATCAGCTAACGAAGGAAACTTGTTAGCAAATCCACAAAGATCTGTTTTGGTGAAAAGAGATGATGCTTATGACTGGTATAAAATAGGCACACATATGGCAAACATAAAAGATATGCCACCAGATGTGCAAAAGAAAAATAAGCCTGATATATTCATACAGTTTTATGGTGGAGAAAAAGAAAAGAAATATATGATGAAAAACCTTAAACGTATAGGTTATTCAGTTCAAGATGCAGACGGATATAAAGATTCACATTTTGATGAGAATATAGAAGGTTCATATGTGTTAAGGATTGGTTTAGATCGTAGAAGACTGCAATTCGAATCACTTATGTATGTCACAGCTACAAAGATGGCTATTGAAGCTATGAAAAGCGGACTTTACACAAAAGATGAAGTATTAGGATTACTTGAAAACTTTGCGGATGGAAAAGTAAAAGGAAAAAGCAGACCAGGAAGAGTCAAAAAAGCAGGTGCAAGTTGCGGAGGAAGTGTTACTGAACTACGTAAGAAGGCTAAAAACGCATCTGGAGAACGTGCAAAGATGTATCACTGGTGTGCAAATATGAAGGGCGGCCGTAAAAAGAAAGGTAAATAGTATTATGCTGATAAGAGAATTAATAAATGAGATAGCGACAGCAGGTTCCACAAGTGCAGGAAGTATTGCAACTGTGGCAAGCCCGCCAGCCGCATATCACAAACCAAAAAAACGTGGTAAATATGGTGCACCGCAAGCACCACAAAAGAAAAATCCAGATGGAACTACTAAAAACGCCCTCGATATTAGTAACAATATTATGAGTGGCAAACCCGTTAAGAGATAAATACTTACGAGGAAGATAAAATGAGAGAAAAAGACCTTAAAGAAGATTTAGCAACATTGGCTTTCAAAGCAGAAGCTGACCATGAAGTACAAATGGCAAGAGCTGACCTATACAAGATTGCAAAATACGCAATCAAATTGCATGAGATGCTAAAAGGCCGTACAGAAGAACAAGGCCTTGAAGGTTGGGTTCAATCTAAAATTACTAAAGCATCTGATTATATTGGTGCAGTATACCATAACATGGATTATGAAATGAAGTTTGACGAAGTAGCTGAAGGAAAAAAAGCTAAACCAGACTACATTGATATCGACGGTGATGGCAATAAAAAAGAACCAATGAAAAAAGCTGTAAAAGACAAGGAAGCTAAAAAGGATAAAAAGGTCGACGAACAGAAAAAAGAAACTCCAGCTGAATACATGAAAAGAACAGGTAAGAAGCCAACTAAGGTTGAGCCTGGAACTGGAGAAGCAGGCAAAAAAGCAATAGCAAAATTTAAAAAGAGCTTAGGAAAAAGCGATAAGATTGAAAAAGATCTTGATGCTAAAGATAAAGCAGAAAAAGAAAAGCAAGACGAAAGTTATACTTACGAAGATGAATTAAAAGATCGCCTTGCAGAAAATCTAAAAAAAAAGAATAACAGATTCCAAACATTAGAAGAATCAGTAGGTAAGCCTATCACTGAAGACGAGTTTGAACGTCTCGCAGAAAAGAAAGATGCTTGCTATCACAAGGTAAAAGCCAGATATAAAGTTTGGCCTAGCGCCTATGCCTCTGGTGCTCTAGTTCAGTGCCGTAAAAAAGGTGCCAAGAACTGGGGTAACAAGAGTTGAATCTAAGAGATATAATTAACATCGTTGACGAAGGAACACGTTGCTGGAAGGGCTACGAGAAAAAAGGCATGAAAACCATGTTTGGTAAACGTGTGCCTAATTGTGTGAAACGTGAGCATGTTGATTATTGTGTAAACTGTGGTGATCTTGTGTTTTCAGAGGAAATGGATTTACACGAAGATCTCAAAAAATGGTTTAAACAAAAATGGGTCCGTTTTGGACCTGATGGTAAAGTCCGTGGCTCATGTGGAGGACGGAGTGAAGGTGAAGGAAAGCCAAAGTGTTTACCAGCTTCTAAGGCTTATGCTATGGGCAAGAAGAAAAGAAAGACTTCTGCCGCCCGTAAGCGAAGAAAAGATCCTAATGCAGACAGACGTGGTAAGGCTAAGAACGTAAAAACTTAGGAGAATACTATGGAATGTAAGTGTGAAAAATGTGGACATAATTGCCACTGTGATAAAGAATGTACAGAATGTCATAATGACATTTGCACAGGTTGCCAATGCGAACACTGCAAATAACAAATATAGCACTTCGTGAAAAATGGAGTGCAAAATATAAAAAAAGCATCAACTGTTCCAATCCAAAGGGCTTTAGTCAAAAAGCTCATTGTGCTGGAAAGAAAAAGAAGAAATAAAATATACTAAATACCATAGTTAAAGGAAAACTATGGCTTTTTTAGTACACAACGTACCAATTATCCCTGTATATGTAAAGAAGGAATATCTGTATGATCTGGAAAAAGGTCATGGAGAACTAACTCCTGGTTACTGGATTACAGTGAAAAGTGTAATGGGCAAAGCACTTTACTTTGAAACATTACTTACTGACTATGGTGCTCTATTTGATAAACTTCCAATATCTGCATTTGTTTGGAAAGAAGATTACGATAAAGAAGACCAACTTCCATTAGATGTTCTACAGATTTGGGATTGTTTTGATTACGATATCACAGTTACTAAAAAATCAATGCTATCTGATTGTGAGTTTTTTGGAAAGGATAAGAAAATGCACAAAGGAGAGTACATTTTTACTATAGATAATGCTCATAGAGAAAAGGGTGTAATTGATACAAACTTTTCAGAGCATGATCCAGAACACAAATCATTTAACATAATAAAATTAAACAACGGACAATTTGCCGCACAACCTAATAACAGAATAATCTTTACAGATCAAAGCATGGTACATCCTGATAGGAAAATGCCAGACTTTAAAGTTTGCACACAAAATTACACAGTTGAAAATACCCCAAAGTGGTCAGTAGGACATACCGACGAATGGCAGTACAAAACCAAAGACGAGAAGAATTCCATATAGAAGAAAGAGACTTATGGCTCAAACTTCCTCATTTACACAAATGGTGGAATAAACTATACCTTGCGGAAGTAATGGGTTACTCGTGTGGCCCAGGCGGTACAAGTATACCAGAAACCAGGGAATATGTTATACGGCCAACTTACAATCTTGCAGGAATGGGTATATGCACCACAATAAAAACTTTAGAAAAAGGTGACATTACAAGTGTACCTCCTGGATATTTCTGGTGTGAATACTTAGAGGGAAGACATTTTTCTGCATCATACGAAAAAGTAAATGGAGAATGGAAATGTCTACACAATTGGCAAGGCTGGAACGATAAATTTAATGTTGTAAAATTTAGGAAATGGATTAAAAAAGATTTTGTTCCAAAATTACCCAAAGTGATTGCGGATATAGATGTGCCATTTATAAATGTAGAATTTAAAGAAGATAAGCCTATAGAAATACACTTTAGACCAAGTGGAAATCCAGACGGTACTTATGAAGATAAATGGAACGAATATATTCCAGTATGGGAAGATACACCAAAATCTACAAAAAATGAATTATACAATCAAGGATATACTTTTATAAACAATCCATTTGATGATTGGATGGATGATTTGGAACCGTATATGAATGAGATAAGATTGGGCTACTTTGTGAAATAGAGTCCAGAAGTGTATCTACATTTTGGTGCATTAATTAAATATAATAGTTGACAAACAAGGCAAAAACATGTATAATAAGGGAAACTTAGGAGAATATTATGAGTGATCGAGTTTACGGACAAGATGAAAAGGCAAAATTAGAGAGGCTGGTTAACGAAGGCGCACAAGTATTACAAGAAATACAGGATCTACAAGAAGGTTTGAAAGAAACTGTAAAAGCAGTATCAGAAGAACTTAATGTTAAAACTGCATTAATCAATAAAGCTATCAAAGTTGCACACAAAAGCGACTGGCATAAAGTTGCAGACGAGTTTGAAGATCTTGAAACACTTGTTGTTACAGTAGGTAAAGACAAGTAATTGGTTTTTTAATACGCCCTAAGCCGATTGGCGGGCATGTAGTAAGGTTAGGTTGGCCATAAGCAACTTGGAGAAGAAATGAAGTTTAGTTGTAGCACATTCTATATATCGCATCCTGTTCAGATAAAACATGGCCAACTACAAAGAACAAAAGAACAAGACCAATCGGTCATAGATTATTTCACAAAAATAAAAGAAGAACAATCAGATATTGATTCGTCTATTCCTTGGAAAACAAATTGGTGGACACATGTCGATCATCAAGATGTTTTATCTGATTTGTTAGATCAAATTCACCTTTGGTATTGCAAAAATATATGTCAACCAAGAGGACCAAATTTTTTAACCAATCAAGAATATATTGATCCAAAAAATTTACACATAGATGCAAATGTCTGGTTTCAAGAATATCTTCCTGGACAATTTAGTCAACAACATGAACATGGGTTGTTATCAAGATTCAGTTGGGTATATTATTTGGATTGTGGAGAAGAACCTGCACCATTAACATTCGTAAAAAGAATTGAAGATAAACTGGACGTTAATAATGTTGACGAAATGCATTTACCCGTGTATAATAAGATGATAGTGATGTTTCCATCGATGATACATCATAAAGTGTATCCGTCAAACAGCAAAAGATATGTTTTGGCAGGAAACATAAATGACATAGTATATGAGGATAACAAATGAGCTACGTAGACGCATATTTTGATAGAGATGCAGATATAATTAGAGTTGTTGAAAGGAATGACGGCAAAAGGCTTTATACAGAATATCCGGTCAAGTATACTTTTTATTATGATGATCCAAGAGGAAAACATAAAAGCATATATGGCGATCCGATAAGCAGAATTGTAAGCAAAAGCACAAAGGATTTCCGTAAGGAACTTGCTATTAACAACAAACGGAAATTGTTTGAAAGTGATATCAATCCTATATTCCAATGCTTGAGTGAAAACTATTTGAATCAAGATGCTCCTAAACTAAACATTGCATTCTTTGACATTGAAACTGACTTTGATCCAGAAAGAGGCTTTGCTGATCCTAGTGATCCATTCATGCCCATCACTGCAATCACTGTACACTTACAATGGCTTGATGCACTAATCACACTTGCAGTTCCTCCCAAAACACTTACAATGGCAGAAGCTAAAGAACAGTGTAAGGAATGGGGAGATGAATGTGTATTGTTTGAAAAAGAAGCAGACATGCTTCAAGCATTTCTTGATTTAATCCAAGATGCAGACATCATATCAGGTTGGAACAGTGAAGGTTATGATATTCCTTATACGGTAAATAGAGTTAGTAGAGTTCTAAGCAAAGATGACACAAGACGTTTCTGTTTATGGAAACAACTTCCTAAAAAGCGTGAATATGAAAAGTATGGCAAATCAGCTGAGACCTATGACTTTATAGGAAGAGTGCATTTAGATAGTTTAGAATTATATCGTAAATACACATATGAAG
>CEVG01010766.1_pt1 | contig 16321 bp, 7 predicted proteins | sample 356511 | NCBI WGS metagenome assembly CEVG01 (sample SAMEA2623426, study PRJEB7988) | marine metagenome | biome: marine biome (ENVO:00000447); feature: surface water layer (ENVO:00002042); material: "saline water (ENVO:00002010), including plankton (ENVO:xxxxxxxx)" | depth 5 m | reverse complement strand
ACGAAGGAGAGCCAGTGTTTTTCTTATCATCTTCCATCCTACTTGAACTGACTGGCGAGGAAGGTCTTGTGGAAGGAAACTATGCTATATCCGAGGAATATGAATGGAACGAAGAAACGCAGTCCGAAGAATTTGGATTTTGGATAGAACCAGCCGAAGAAAGTGAAACAGGTGATTGGGTCTACGCTGGCGGAGAGACTGAGGACAGCCACCTGATTGTGGAAAATTATCAAGGCGAAGACTTACTGAGGCAATATTTTGAAGATAATCAACTTTCGGAAGTTGGTCAGATTACTGACTATTATGATGAAGAGGATGATACTGACCATGATCCTGATTATGAATTTACTCCGATTGAAGAGGTCGAAGAATTTGTTAATGAACTAAAGAATTCCATTGAAGAATTAACTTACTCAGATGCTGTATGGGTAGAAAAAAAGCATGATGCGTTGGTTGATGGCCGCTTCGTTTATGAAGTAGGTTTGAACAACATGATCAATTTATACTTTGATCAAAATGGTTCTTATATTCATGCAGCAGAAGATTATATGGAAGAACGGCAATTCATTCCAAAATCTGAAATTTCACAGTCCATCAAAGATTTGATTTTAGCAGAGGTGCCCAATTCTGAAATTATTGATTTCGAAGTGGAATTTTCTCGGGTTAATGTCCCAGGAAATGACAACCAAATTTTCTTTGCTGTAATTGAAAATAATCAATCTGAACCCTTTGAGGTAGTAATCAGTGGAGATGGAGAGCGTGTCATTATTGTAATGCCTTTTGATGATGTTATTCCTTGGCGTCCAGTTGAGTTACCAGAGGTAGCGGTTGAATATCTTGCAGACAATTATATTTATGATGATGGTTATCCAATGAATTACTGGGAGGACCAGCGCCCAACTTCCGATGGAAATTCCATGGAGTTTGTCGCATACCTGGAAGACGGCAGAGAAGTAATCTTTAATGAGGATGGATCCTACAATAGGGAATTCGATCCCTGGGATATCGAGGAAGATGCAAAATTATCATTCAATGCTCGTCGTTCTGCATGGGGTGATGATTTATCCACAAGTAATTTCAACGAAGTTTCAACTGGAGGAAATAACCCGGCTTATGTACACATCGAGAAATTAGACCTTAGCCAGAATCATGGAGAAGAAGAGGGTGAGGATGAACATGATGAAGAAGGGCATGAGGATGAGGATTTCCACCACTTTGGGGAGCAAAACTGGGACGACCTAGTCTATCGTATATCACTCGTAAACTCCGCACTTGCTGAGGATGCCAATCTTTCTGTTTCCGACTTAGAACTTGGATCTACTGAAATCCCAGCAGGTACATCTCTCAAGCTCACATTTACATATGAAATGGGAGAACCGCGTTACATTTTGGTAAGCGGTGCAAATATTCGTGGTTTCAAGCGGACATGGCCCGAGTGGGACCGTCCGGGGACCTTTACAATACTTGCTGAAACTGTGGATGCAGTTTCCACAACTGATGGAGATCTCGATTCCACTTTCGGTATGGTCGTGGTAATGGGAGGAGAGCGTTTTTACAATGGTGCCATCTTTCAGGCAAATGTACCTGTTCTCGATTTGATGCCATCCCAAGCGATTTCACCCTATGATCAAGTGGCCGCTTTCTCCTTAGGCTCATCAACTACAGCTGATGCCAATATCTCGGCCTTTTTGCCCAGAGATTTATTGGAGTGGAATTTTGGAATTTCTGAACCTCACCGTGTGAAAGCTGGCATTATGGATGATAACGGATCCTTGTTGTTCATTAACGGTAGTGGAGCGGATGATGAAGGTGCACAATTTACCGGGGGCGGATTTGCCAGAATTATGCACAAGGGGCATGAGCCAGATTTTGAAATTTATCATTCAGACGGTGGTACAGAAGAGTACAAACTGGGAGACCATGAGTCAGACGAGGGTTTTATTGATGAGGTGGAGTTAATCGAAGATGATGTGGTTAAATCAAGGTTTGATTTTAATGCAGATGGATTTGGCGACTCACTTTTGGAGGTACGCTTCTATGCTGATGCTTTTCCTGGTGAAGTAGGCTTTGGTGATCCGTATGAAGATCCGTACAAAGATCTGAACAAGGATAATATGGGGAAAATTTCCGGATCCGTTTTGGATGAGAATAATAATTCTATACCGGATTTTGGATTGTGGTTTTTCCAGGCACCAGAGGGAATAGATGGGCCATGGGATCCTGCTTTCTTCTTGTTGGATATTAATCATAGCGATGGTTCTTATGAAGCATATCTTCCTGCTGGAGAATACTATGTGGAAGCATGGGGATTTGATCCAAACTCCAGCACACCCTACATACCTCAAGTTTCCTCTGATGCTATTACAATTGAAGATGCCGACAGTAATGAAACTTATGACTTTAATCTGGAAGCGGATTTTGTGGTATCCCACGAATATGCTGAGATTTCTTCTTCTATTTCAGTAACAGGGCACAACGAAGGAGATCCACTCGACATATCAATTGAGCTCTATCCAGTGAATGATTCCAATGAGAGACAAACTGACTATCCTGTTTCCTGGTTGTGGGTCGAGCCAGATGGACAATTAAGCGGAGAAGCTCCTGAGGGTCGTTATGAAGTGGTCTTGTTTTCTTACGATAATTCTATCCAGCTAGATGGAGCTGTAGACTCTTGGATAGTTGTGGCTAACCAGCTTAATTCATTCCCCGAACTGCAAGCATCCAAGAGCCAACCCTTAAGCGTAAGCGGTGTAATTTATGATGCAGATACTAGCGCAGGTATATGGGCAGAAGTCGTTTTTGTGGACATTAATGACCCAGAGAGAGAATTCTGGCCAATGTGGGAACCTGTTGAGGTTGAAGATCCAAATTCATATGTTGAAGGATCTTATTCGGTAAAAATTCCATCAGGGGATTATAAGATTAAAGCGATGCGTTGGGATGGTCTTTATCAGTCGGAATATTACACAACAGACGGGGTCGGAACAACTGACTTTGGCTCGGCAGCAGTTGTTAATGTGAATTCGGACAAAACAGGAATTGATTTCCGGCTCAATGGTGCTCCATCTGCTGAGGTTGAATTACGGATTGTTGATTCTAATACTTCCGTTCCAGTAGAATTTGCTTGGTTTGCATTTTTTGATGCAGATGATGAGTATGGACCAGTTGTTTATCCCCATGTTCATGAAGTGGATGGCAATTATTCGCTAAAATTGCCAGGTGGTTCCTACAAGGTAATGGTTGAGGCGGGTGGATATGAGCCAAAGTATCTTGTTTCCGATGCCAGTGGAAATGCTGAATGGGATTCTGCAGACTGGGCATCTGGTGCAACTATCGATCTTACTGATGGAAATACAACTTCATTGCCGCTCGCAGAATTAGTCGCCTTTGCACAAGATGATCATGAAAGGTATGATTTTGAATGGTTTGACGAAGAGGATAATTTCGTTGGTGGTTCAGTATCTGGTTCTGTTGTCACGAATAAAGGAAATGCTGTACCCAAAGCACGAATCATTGCTCATACGGACGACTACCTTTTCTGGTTCGATCACTTTGAAACAAAAGTAGACGGCTCCTATGAGTTGACCAACCTGCCAGCTGGAGACTGGATTGTTTTTGCAGAGCCACCCTTTGAGTCAGAAGAGTATTTAGGATACCGGTCATCATTGCCTAATTGGGACGCTCCAATTGCTATTGAGGAGAATTCCACAAGTGGAGTAAAATTAACTCTCCAAGGTTCAAACATTTCCGGTCGTATCATGTACCCCAAAAAAGATGAAAATGGCAGGGTTAAACTGACTGGACTCAGGGAGGCATTTTTATGGGCATTCCAAGATGAAAATCAGACAGGTGAGCCCAATTATAATTATGAGGAAGGGGAGGAGTTTGTTTTTAATGAAGCCTACGGTGAGACCAACGAAGATGGATTTTTCTCTCTTTATCTACCCGAAGCTGGTAAATATTCAATGCGTGTGGAAGTGCCCGGTATGTTGGCCAATCTAGCATTAGAACCCATTCATTTTGATTTAAAAAACCCAGGTAAGGAAATGCGTCTGGGCAATGCGATTCGAATTGATTGGTCAAAGGCTGAAGTTCGTGGCGTGACCTCATTTAAACTCGAAAGAAAGGCGAGTACGGAGATTATTTATTCAACAGTGGATGATAACATTTCCGGCACACTTAAATCGTTTGTCGATCATACAGTTTCTCCTGGAGTATCCTATGAATTTAAGGTTACTGCCACTACCAACACGGGTACTCAGGCACTTGCAGACAATGCATTTAAGGTTTCCAAACCTTTCATTTATTTAGCCCCTCCCAGCAAAACAATAAGCGGTAAGGTGCGTGATGATCTAAATGCGACAGTTGCGGATGCGGAAGTTGTCGCTTGGCGGGTTGATGGAGAAGGTTGGGCAAGTGCAATCACAGATAAATCTGGAAACTACGAACTTAATGTAGGAGCAGGCAAATGGGAGATTACTGTTTATCGTCCATACGATAAAAATGTTAATTGGACCTATGAAAAAGCACCGAAGACCGCAAGTTTTGCAAACAATGCAAACAAGACAGTAAAGACAGTTAATTTTACTGTTGAGCGGATGGGTGATGGAAAGGTTTCCGGTACAATTCAAATACCTGCAGGAAAGTCAGGTTCGGTTTCATCAATTTGGATAGATGTATTCAGCCCTGATGGTATTGGAAACTGGGCTAATCCAGAAACCAATGGTTCCTTCTCCATTCCTCTAAAACCCGGTGAGTACGAACTTTCTGTATGGCTCGACCCCGAGGAATTCCAGGGGTATGGTAGTCCGCAACCGCAATTCATTCGTGTTGGTAAAACTGAAGTCAGTGTAGGAACTATAGCTTTGGCTGAGTTTAATTCTACCATTTCTGGTGTTATTGCCACAACAAATGGTAGTACACTTGGGAATGCCGAAGTCTGGGCATGGAGCGAAAGTGGCGGATGGACGAGTGATGTAACCGGTCCAAACGGTACTTACGAATTAAAGGTTGCTCCTGGTCGCTGGGAAATTGGTTTTAACCCACCTGTCCCAGCCGATGGTTCTGAGTCTCCTTATCTATTAGAACCTCCAAAGAGGGTAAAAGTTGGTGAAGGTGCAAAGACCTTGAATTTCACAGTTCGCAAAGCAGCATCCAAGGTGGAAGGTGTGGTTTATGGTCCCAGTGGTGCACCGGTTGCTGATTTGAATGCCTGGGCATATGCTCGCGAGAGTAATGACGGGAATGATTCCGAAGAGTTTTTCGAAGTGTTAGCAGAGGTTCCACTTTCTCCTAGAGGAACCTTTTCATTCCCTGGTCTCCCAGGAACTTACATTGTTGGATTATGGTTACCTCCTGGTAGTGATTATGCATTACCCAATGAACAAGAACTCACATTATCTGATAGTGGAGTTATTACAGATATTAATGGCTCAAACTTACAGAAAATTGAGTTTAATTTGGATAAAGTTGATTCTTATGTTTCAGGAAATATAATTGACAAAGATACTAATGATTCAATCACAGGTCTTGTTGGCGAAGTTTATGCCATGCGAATTGATGGAGATGGTTGGCAATATACTGAAATTGAGACAAACGGTACCTATTCCATGTTATTACCCCCTGGAAAGTGGTTAATAGAATACTATCTTGAGTACGATGAGCAGGACCGAAAATATCCACAACAGAGTGCCACTCCTCTTGAAGTAATTGTCGGACAAGGTGAGACTGCTCAGGCTAACTTTGTGATATCAGCAGCAGCAGCATCGATCTCTGGTTCGGTCGTTTACGAGTCGAATAGTTCTACGGTTTCAGAGTCTTCCCTTTATGTCTGGGCATATCGTGAAGAAACCAGTTCACTCCCTGAATATTGGAATGAGGTTGAAACAGATGAAAATGGATCCTTTTCCATCTCAGTATTACAGGGTGGTAAATATGAAGTAGGTGCGATTTTGTCCTATGACTTAAGAGAGGCAGGGTATCTAGAACCAGCAGTGCAGATGATCAAATTGACTACCTCAACCAAGACTGGGGTCGAATTTCGTCTGGCTCAACCTGCTCAAAATAATTACCTAAGTGGTACTGTACTGGATGAGGATGGGGAAGCACTAGCTGGAGCTTATGTTTATGCATGGACCTTTGACGGTAGAGAAATTTCTGCATATGCAGATTCAAACGGAGACTTCAATATTACTGCTCCAAATGGTGCTCTTTGGAAGCTTGGAGCAGAATATAGTGAGTTTGACAGTAATGATACTGAAATTCTCTATTTTTCTGAAAACGAAGTGGATGGAGATTTAAGGCGAGATGATTATGCATCGAACATATCCGTTGTTCTCAAGCGCCCAGAGTTCGAAGTTCCCGATGGGATAAGTATCACTTTTGATCCAAGTAAGGATTTTGTGACCACCCTTCCTGATGGTACCGAGATTACCATACCTGGAGGTGCAGCCAATGTTGCTTCAACCGTAGAGACAATTCGCTTGGTTGTTACTCCAACCGCAAAGGGTTTAGATAAGAGCGGAACCGAAAAGCCAGCAGACTACGCTTACTCAATGGAATTATTCGATGATAAGGGTAAAGAAATCGAAGGTAATTTTAAAAAGGATGTAGTTATCCGTATTCCTGTAGATATCGATTCCTTCCGAAGTAAAGGAATTGATCTCGATACCCTTGAAGGTATGTATTATTCCCCAACAAAGAACGCTTGGGCAAAAGCAAAGACCAGTACTTTTGACCGAAATAGCAGTAAATTAACCATGACCACCGACCACTTCACGGTTAATTCATTAGTTGGTCAAACTGCTCAGTCCGATCTGGTTGAAGATGTAAATACATCCAGTCTTGCCGGATATGACAATTGGTATCAATCTGATTGGTTGGGCAACTTTTATGATGCCTCTGCTGAAAAGCCAGACTGGGTATTTCATGTCGAGCAAAAGCTCGGATGGATGTGGGTAAAGACTGATGCCGCTGGAAACTATTGGTTCTATCACACCGATCGTGGATGGCTTTGGACAGGATCTGAATATTTTGTCAATGGGGATGATTCTAAATCTCACTTCTATTCATTTACCTTGGGTAGATGGCTTTACTTTCACTCAACAAACGGATTTTATGACTACGAATCCAACGGTGGTTCATATCTGGATTAATTTAATCACTTGCTTAATAAATTTTTAATATGCACTTTAATGTCAAAGCCATGAAACTGATATCCTCCACCCTTGCAGCCTTTTTGATGTATTCGACCTTGTATGCGTTCCAGACTTATGATCAAAATTTAGCCTACACGCATCCAGCCATTGTAGTCAAAGATGGCGTCAGCTATACTAGTACACGGGATGTTTCTGCTGGTACTCCATTTTCAACTGATGACTGGACCCCTCTCCTTGATACTGCACCAACTGAAGACCCTGGTGATGCGCCCACAACAGAACCAGACGATTCAAATTTTTCGAATTTAAATCCACCTGAAGATACTGGCTTAGATCTAGACACTGATGCTAGGTTAATTAACATTTCAACAAGGGGCTTTGTGGGTACTTCTGACAATCAAGAGTTGGTTGGCGGTTTTGTTCTTAAGGGAGCACCAGGTGGCAGTAAGACTATTCTTGTTAAAGGTGTAGCCCAATATATGGTCGGTGCAGATGGGCTCACTAGTTCTGACCTGTTGGATAATCCCAAATTACAATTACAAGATGCATTTGGAAAAGTTGTAGCTATTAATGATGACTGGAAAACGACACAGGATTTATCTTCCATAGCTTCTGATGACCAATCTACATTCGCTACAAGTTATTCCGCATCTACTTTACAGGGTTCTGATTATGATGCGTACCGAAATGAGCTAAATTCTCATGATGGTGCTGCAGCCATGCTTATAACCGTTCCACTACTTACTTCACAACAAGCATCCGATTTGTTTGGAAATGCTGCCTATGCTGGCTACAATCTCTTTACTGCAGTTGTATCTAGTTCTTCTGGGGCATCTGGAATCGCACAAGTTGCAATTGAAGATCTAGACCGGTCAGGTGATTACAATTCAACTGCAAAACTTGTTAATATTTCAACCCGAGGATATGTTGGATCATCTTCAAATCAAAAATTAGTTGGTGGATTTGTTATAATGGGCGATGCAGGGAAAGCCAAAAAGCTCTTAGCTAAAGGTTCAGCTCAATATATGTTGGGTGCTGATGGCCTGACAAGTTCAGATCTCTTAACAGACCCCAATCTAAAATTGCAGGATATTGTTGGAAATGCAGTTTCTCGTAATGATAATTGGGGTGCCGCAGGTAGCTTAGAATCTGATGATACTGAATCTATATTTAGCACAAGTTATGATGTTAGTGGTCTTGCTGGATCTGATTATGATTTGTACCGTAATGAATTGAATAGTCATAATAATGCCTCTGCAATGTTGATCAATTTGCCTCTTATGACAAGTGATCAAGCCCAAAGCTTAGCTGGTAATTCTGCGTATGCTGGTTATGCCCTTTATACCGCAATTGTGAGTGGTAATGGATCAGAAGTAGGAGTTGCTCAGGTTACGATCGAAGATTTAGACAGAGAATAATTATTTAATCTGGGCGAAGTGCCCTAGCAATCCCTTCTTGAATCCAGTTGTTGAAGTATCGTCTTTATCCAAGACATATCCTTTATCTAAAAGAAGGCTTAAAACTTTTTGGAATGCACTTTTAAATAAGCGATCCCTCCAAGGTTTTAGAGCACTTGAAAATATTTCATTTAGTGTATTCAGGGGTGATGTCGTTGGGATTATTGGACTTAATGGAGCCGGTAAAACTACTCTTTTGCAAATTATTTCTGGAACACTACTTCCATCTAGCGGAAATGTTTCAAAGACTGGCAAACTAGCTGCAGTACTTGAACTTGGAAGTGGTTTTGATGCCAACTTTTCGGGTAAAGAAAATACTAGGATATACTTGAGTTCTCTTGGTGTTTCTAAATCTGATATTGAGGAGAAGATTCAAGATATTATAAATTTTGCCGAGATAAATGAATTTGCTGATGCTCCTGTTAGAACTTATTCATCGGGAATGATCGCAAGATTAGCATTTTCCGCTGCGGTGTCTGTAGATCCTGAAATATTAATTCTAGATGAAGTTTTTGCAGTTGGAGACCAAGCATTCGCAAGGAAATCGTTTAAAAAAATAAAAGAATTTATTCAACAAGGAAAGACAGTGTTCTTGTGTTCGCATTCTGTTTATCACATTCAGATGGTGTGTAATAAAACTTTATATTTAAAACAGGGAAAACTTAGTTTTTTTGGTTATACAAAAGATGCATTAGTTAAATATGAAAATGATTTAGAGCAGAATCCAAAGGACTTAGAAAATAAGCATGAACTTGATTCCATCTCAAAGGAAAAAAGGAACAGCGTCGGTTTCAGAAAAGTTACATTGATGAAAAATGATATTCCCCTTGTTGATTTAGATGATCAAAGCAGGGTGTTTCAATCAGGCATCGATACTTTTAACTTAGAATTTTACTTTGAATATGATTTTCAAAAAGAACCACCTAAATTGGGTGTTGTGATTCATGATATGAATCGGCGCCCAATTACATGTGCAGGGTCTCATTTCGATAAATTTGTTTATAAAAGGCCACATAACGCAGAAAAGGCGGTTAAGGTTTCTTTTCCTAAAATTAATTTGCTCAAGGGTGATTATGAAATTGATGTGTTTCTTCTTTGTGAGAACGGTTTTTTATTATTGGATCATTGGACACTCTCTCCTCATATTAGAATTACACAAGTATCTAATGAAGTTGGTCTATTTTCAATAGACCATCTCTGGCATGATTTAAATGTGTGAAAAACAAAAGTAATTTTGTTCGATTATCATTTCAAATAGAATACTGGATTATTGAGTTAATTACTCGTCTTCCCTTTTCCAGTGTTTTGAGATTTTTATTTATTATTCGTGGAGTAATAAATTATATTTTTAACAGAGACTGGAGAATTTTATTAGATTCCAGCCTTTCTGCTAGAAAACAGACTGCAAAAGTTTTCAATGTTCCTCAATTAAGTTGGGATTCTCTTTCAAGATTTGTCAGTTACTCGATTGAAGAACTCGAAATAATGTCTCTAAGAAGGTCCATGAAGAGCATAGAGCAACTTTCACTTATGGAAAAAATATGTGCAAAGAAAATTCTAGAAGAAACCAATATTTTTGGTGAAAAAAAGGGATTAGTCATGCTCTCATTACATTATGGTTCCTTTTCATTGGGAATTTTAGCATTAAGAAGCCTCGGAATGCCAGTTTATGTCTTGGGTTCAAACATAGTAAAATCATCTTTGCTGCCTATTTCTTTACAGCGTTTCTTCGAAATTAAGTACAATATAATGAACAATTTTTTAAATGGGGGGTGCGTTTTATTTTTAGAAGAACATAAAAAACAGTTTTTTTCCGAATTAAAGAAGGGTGCTATCGGAGTAGCACTGTGTGACCTATTAGCTGGTGAAAGAAACAGCAGTCTGAGCGTCAGCTATTTTGGACAGTTTGGAGAAATACAAGCAGGAGTTGCTCATTATGCTTACAAAAATAATTATCCAATCGGATTCTTTTTGTGTAGAAGATTGTGGACGGGAGAGGTCTTTTTTGACTTAAAAATTAATCTAGAGAACAGCAATGAATTATCTGAAATAGTCCAAAATCTTTTCGATAAATTACAAGATGGAAAACAGTTTCCTCAAAAACATTGGCTTATAGCGGACAGTTTTTTAGTTTGTAAAGATAAATGATGGAGCTTCCTTCAATAGATTATTGTCCCAAATTTCTTACTAATATTGAGAGTTGGCACGGACATGTTTTTTTTGTTCGTGACTTAATCCATTATATGAAGCCATCGACAATTGTTGAGCTTGGTGTTCATAAAGGCGACTCTCTATTTTCGATGGCTGAATCATGTTTTGAATCTAATTTAAAAACCAGATTATATGGTATTGATCATTGGCAGGGAGATACGCAAGCCGGTCATGTTGATGATGAAATCTATGATTATGTCAAAGGTGTTAGGAATAAGCACTTTAACCAAGTCAAACTTATCCAAAGTAGCTTCAATGATGCTACAGAGTTTTTTAAAAAAAGTACTATAGACATTTTACACATTGATGGGTTTCACACTTATGAAGCGTCCAAAAATGATTTTGTTCGTTGGCTACCAAAGGTTAAAAGTAATGGCATAATTCTCATACATGATATCGCTTCAGAAAATGAAAATTTTGGCGTAGTAGAACTTTGGAAGGAAATTAGAAATTCTTACACAGCCATAGAGTTTGAACATTCCCAAGGTCTTGGGGTCATGTTTAATCGTGAATTTTACCCAGAAAATGCCTACATGAGAAGAATTTTAGATTCTGACTTTCAAGACTCTCTTAACATTTACTATTCGCTTTGCTCTACTTCATTAAGATTAAATAAACTATCTAATGAAGCATCCTATCCTTATGAACGGCAAATGTTTGGGTCCGAGTCGTTGAATGTGAAGAAAGCTGTTTTAGAACAAAAAAAGCTCATTTCTATGCCAAAGTTTACAAAGCAATTAATTGAGTTGTGGCAAAAGTTCTAAAAGCACTCGTCTTTTGCTCGGATAAAATTCCCTCCAAGGGGAATTCAACAAGTGGTGGAGGGATCAGAAGTTTCCAGATAATGAAACTGCTCAGTTCGTTGGACATTCAGGTTTCTTTCGTTGTTCCCGAGGGTTCAAAATATAAGTACGATTCCTCCTCATTCGAATTTTTGGGCTTTTATAATTTGGTAAACCAAACCGAATTTATCGGTGGTCAAGTTTACGATATGGTATGGTGGTGCAATCCTGGCACCATAGACAGCAAGTGGTGCAAGAAAAATCCGGGAATTCTCAAATGCGTTGATTTTCACGGCCCAATTAATTTAGAGACAATTTTTATTACGGGAGAGTCCTTGGGGCTTGCATCCAATAGAATTGCTGAAAATTTACATTCTATTGATTTTTTCACATTTGTTTCCGAAGAGCAAAAAAGTTACTGGATGGGTTTGCTAAGTTGTGCAGGAGTCAACCCAACTAATCTTAGCACTGCTATTGTAAATCTTGCGCTACAATTTCAGGAAGCTCACTATTCGGTTAAATCAAAAGTGAGATTTGCTTTTGTCGGAGGATGGCATCCTTGGTTGTTCGATGAGAAAATGCTCTTAGAAATTGCTGATGTTATTGTATCGGAACCAAACGCGGAACTTCATTTCTTGGGTGGTGCTCATAAATTTTGCGAAGACAAGTATAGTGAATTTGAGCAATCTTTAAGAAAATTGAACTCAGTTTATTTTCACGGATTTTTGCCCTATGAAGAATTTCATTCATTTATGAGCCAATCTTCCTGTGCCCTTGATTTGTTTAGTAAAACTTATGAGCGCAAACTAGCCTTATCGACCCGCACGGTTGAATTTCTTAGTCAGGGCATACCAGTCATTCATCCTAAATGGAGCAGTTTGGCAAAGATCATCGAAAAAGCGGACTGTGGCTTTGTCTACAACAACAGCAAAGATGTCTGTGAAATGATTCGCCTTATTTCGAAATGTCCTGAAAAGTTGAAAGTTGTTTCTGCAAACTCATCTAAAGCAATATATGAAGACTTTAATTTTGAGAAGGCTCGTCTTTCTCTAAAGTTTGCATTATCAAGTTCAGTTCCCGAGATAAGCACTTACTGTAGACCACTTGAGCCAACCCGATATATGTTGTCAGCAAAATTGCCAAAAGTCCTGTGCGTAACATTCATTCCTGAAGGAGAACCTCTTCGTACGCTGAGGGTTGAAGCTATTTTGTACGACCTGTACAAGTCGGGATTAATTATGGGGTTTGGAATTCTGAGCGGTGGATGCTTGAAGGTCGTAGGGTCCGTTGATAGCTTCGATGTCGTGTACTTACAACGCGAAGGAACCGACAATCCACAAATTCGTTCCAAAATTTTCCGCGACAAATTCATACTCGATATAGATGACCTTCTCTTTGCAAATGCTACCCATAGGGAAGCGGACTTTATGAGATGGAAGAACTTGCACTTTGAGCAGACACAAGAATTAGTCGATAAGTGTTTTTTACTCTCAGTTACATCGGCCAGACTCTCTAATCTGATTCAGGAATATACGGGAATAGATTGCCTGAAAAAATTTAGAGTTACGCCCAATTGCATCACTTTTCCCTCGAATACCCCCCAATTCCGCGAAGGAAAAGCCGAAGCACTGATTTGGACTTCCAGTGACTTTGCGGCTTTAGGTGATTCAAGAGATGAAGTTATGGAAGCCTGTGTAGCATTTTGTAGAGACAAGAACCTGCCTCTTTTTCTGTTTGGTAGATTTTCAGAAGAATTAAGTTCCAAGTTCTCACAAATCCGAAATTTTGGAATGACCAATTTTCTGGTGCACAAACAAATTCTTGATCAATTATACGGAAAGGCCATCGCGGTTGCTCCTCTTGAAACCAAGGCAGACAAGCAAACTCTCGATTTTATTTCAGGAAAATCTGATTTGAAGATGGTTGAGTATGGCGGTTTCGGAATCGAAGCGATTTATTCCAACAGTCCGCCTTATGCCGAGAGTGATCTAATGAGCAGACATTTGGTGGAAAATAATTTTGAGGAATGGAAAACTTCACTGGAATCTGCATACGAGCGACCTGCTATTCCAACTGAGACAATTCTTGGTATCAAAGAGAAAAGAAATGCCTCCACAGTTTCCGTTCAAACCTGGTTACAAATCTTTCTTGAATCTCAAAGAAACGAGCCAATCTCAGTTTCTGATATTGAATCTCTTTCAAAAAAGCATTCAGATAAACCATTGATCAAAGTTCTTTGGTCCAAATGCGTACCAAAATCTGTAAGAAGAAAACTAGACCCTGTTCTTGAACCAATTTTCGGGTAAGACATCGTGAATAATGAGAAAATTTTAGTAACTGGAGCCGCAGGTTTTATGGGTTCACATATTTGCGACGCATTGATTAATGGAAACCTACAGGTTGTAGGTATTGACGACCTATCAGGAGGCTTTTTGGAAAATGTAAATGAAAAGGTGGAGTTTGTGAAATGCGATATTTCCGATCAAGAATCAGTCCAAAATCTATGGGTAAGCAAAGGTCCTTTCCATCGAGTGTTTCATCTTGCTGCGTATGCCGCGGAGGGATTGTCTCATTTCATTAGACGCTTCAACTACAATAATAATCTCATCGGCTCAATAAATTTAATAAATGCAGCAGTGAAGTCTGAAACCTGTGAATGCTTCGTCTTCACTTCTTCAATTGCCGCTTACGGAGAGCAGAATCCACCTTTGCTTGAGTCAACCATACCGTTACCTGCGGACCCTTATGGAATAGCAAAATATGCAGTTGAACTAGACTTAAAGTCAGCTCATGAAATGTGGGGTTTGAATTCAGTGATTTTTCGACCCCACAATGTTTACGGTAAAAGACAAAATATAATGGACCCTTATCGTAATGTGGTCGGGATTTTCATGCGATGCGCCATCGAAGGAAAATCATTCCCCATATTTGGTGATGGGCTGCAATCAAGGGCATTCTCGTATGTTGAAGATCTAGCTCCTGTAATTACTGATTCCGCCTTTAGAACTGATTGCTTTAACGAAACCTTTAATGTTGGGTCTGATGAAGTGAGTACGGTTAAGCAATTAGCGGAATTGATTTCAAAAGAATTCAACATTGAATTAAAAATAAATTGGTTAGAGGAAAGGGTGGAAGCTAAGCACGCATACTCTGATCACTCAAAATTACGTAAATTTTTCCCAGATTTACAAAATACTCCCCTAGACAAAGGTATTTCCCTTATGTCTAAATGGGTACAAGATACTGGTCTTTGGGAAGCTTCTCATCCCGAAAAGGTTGAGATAGAGAAAAGTTTGCCGGATAGTTGGCGTAAAATCATTTCGGGAAATTAGGGTAATTATTTTTACAGAGAAGAAATTAAACTTACTGTTTATTACTTATAACTCTCAAAACTCTCCACTACGAACAACCTGATACCCATTTTCGTGTGGATAAAATTGAAATACTGGCACACAAATGTTGCAAAAGCCATTTTTAGCAATTTCTCTACACAAAATGTTGATGCAATATCATCCAATAGTTACAGAAGTTTAATGATAACTTTATTGGGTGCGAAGGGCTATGTTGGTAAAACTATGGCTAATGTCTTTAAGCATAATGAAATCTCCTTTGCTTCCCTTTCGAGAGTAGATTTGGATTACTACAATGTCGAAAGACTGAGAAGTTATTTAGCATCCAACTCATCCAAGTTTTTGATTAACTGTGCCGGCTTTACCGGGAAGCCCAATGTGGATGCGTGTGAATTAGCCAAGTACGAATGTTTGCAGGGAAACGCTGTATTACCTGGAATCATTCGAGAGGCATGCGAGGATTTAAAAATACCTTGGGGTCATGTTTCAAGTGGATGTATTTATTCAGGTAGAAGATCGGATGGAAGGGGGTGGACAGAAGAAGATGAACCAAACTTTTCGTTTCGTTCACCTCCATGTAGTTTTTACAGTGGGACTAAAGCACTTGGTGAAGAGGTTTTGGTAGGTGCTGAAAACTGTTATGTATGGCGATTAAGAATTCCTTTTAACCATCAGCCAAGCCCGAAAAATTATCTTCATAAACTGCTCAATTACGAGAATCTAATTGAAGTAGAGAACTCGGTTTCTCACTTAGAGGAATTTTGCCACAAGTGTATCGATTGCTTTACCAAGGATATTGAACCAGGTGTTTACAATATAACCAATTCCGGTTCCATTACTACTAGACAAGTGACGGAATTGATGATTAAAGAGAGTTTGACAGATAAAAAGTTTAATTTCTTCAAAACTGAATTGGAGTTTATGAAAAAAGCTGCCAAAACCCCCCGTTCGAGTTGCGTTCTTGATACAAAAAAGGCAGAAAAAGCAGGGATTGGGATGAGACCTGTGGAAGAGGCTATGATAGACTCGATTCGTAAGATGAGTCACTCAGTTTAAATATGAAAGCGATTTTGGTAACAGGGGGACTCGGTTTTATCGGGTCCAACTTCATTCGTCTGCTTTTGGAACAAACCAATTGCGAAAAAGTAATCAATTTGGACAAACAAACCTATGCTGGGAATCCAGAAAATTTAGAAGATTTTGAGAGCAATTCAAGGTATGTTTTCTGCAAAGGAGACATTTGCGATGCAAAATTAGTTTCCTCTACACTTTCTCAGTATCAACCCGATGCGTTAGTCAATTTTGCGGCCGAGAGTCATGTAGATAGATCAATCGATGGTCCTGAACCTTTTGTGCAAACAAAT
>CEVG01161107.1_pt1 | contig 16343 bp, 24 predicted proteins | sample 356511 | NCBI WGS metagenome assembly CEVG01 (sample SAMEA2623426, study PRJEB7988) | marine metagenome | biome: marine biome (ENVO:00000447); feature: surface water layer (ENVO:00002042); material: "saline water (ENVO:00002010), including plankton (ENVO:xxxxxxxx)" | depth 5 m | reverse complement strand
TCTATAATAGTATTGATTTCTTCGTCAGTCAACCATGCATGTATTGGCAAGGATAACACAGTGTCAGATGCAAGATTTGATTGTATACATTCATCTTTACGCATATTCATATTATTATACATACTGTTTTTTGATAAAGGTATCTCATAGTGTATACTCGCTTTTAATGCATTTTTTAAAAGTTTTCGTGTATCTTTGTCTTTAGTACGGATTACATATTTGTGGTAATTATGGTTTAATCCGTTACCATTGGTTTGTAGAACTAATGGCAAGTCAGCAAATGCTTTGTCGTATATTTTTGCAATCTCTTGTCTGCGTAATTTATTTTCTGTATGAAACTTTAAACGCTGTTTGATAATCATTCCGTTGAGTACATACATTCTGCTGTTGTATCCTAGTGTACTGAAATCTTTGTCTTTACCGTGTCTTCGAATCATTTTTATACGATTGGCAAATTCTTCATCGTCGGTCATTACTACACCACCACCATTAACACCAGCAATTACTTTATTACTGTTAAAGCTGAATACACTTACATCTCCAATAGTGCCAGCACGTACACTGTTTAGACTGCTACCTAAACTCTGTGCTGAATCTTCAATAAACAAAATATTGTTTTCTTTACAGTAATTTTGTAATTCTGTTGTATCACTCATACTACCAAATAAGTGCGGATATACTATTGCTTTGGTGTTAGGTGTAGTCATACGCTTAACACTTTCAATATCAATATGATATGTGTCAATGTTAATATCACAAAATACTGGAATAGCACCTACCATGTTTACACAGGCACTACTGCTTATCCAACTAAAGTCTGTAACCAACACTTCGTCATTTGGGCCAATGCCATAAGCGAGGAGTGTAAAATGTAGGGCATCAGTAGCACTTGCTACACTGACTACATGTTTTCGGCCAATCCAATTAGCAAAGTATTTTTCAAAATCTTCGTTGTTTTCATAATTAGACTGTGACATAAAACTGTCAAAAATATCTAAGTAAGCCGATTTATTTTTTTGGTATTCTCGTTCCCATGCATCATATGCTATCATTTTATTTCTCATCTATAAAATTAAATATATCTTCAAACGGCGGATCTAAATCAAGTGTCCAATCTTCTTCAGTAAGACATTGCCATTTGTATTTTACACCTTTTCCTATGGTTTGTACTAAGAATGGAAAATAATTTAACTCCACAACATCTTTCCATGCAGTTTTATCTTTAGGAAAGCAAATATTATATGAACTATCCCAACCTCTATCTAGTGCTGCTCCTGTTATTGTTTTTGCTAACATGCCTACCTCAATAGCACATGATTCTCTATTCTCACGTCCAACATACATAGGATCTTCTAATTGCCAATAAGATTTAGAGTCATCAAAACCTTTTCTATGAAAGGCATTTGGCGGAGCAACTCTTGGAGTGAATATCAATGTCCAAGGAGCAGTCCTCATATGTAACAGTCCTTCATTTGCTCTATATAATTCTCCTGCCTCGCCGAGGGCTTCGTTATCTATTCTAATTTTATCACCTTCTGCAAGCATCCAAACTTTTTTACTACGTTCTTTGTTTGGACCTAATACATACGCTTTGTACGGATATGCTTTTTGTTTACTAGTTACCAACGAATATCCAGTTTTTAAAATTTCTTGTATCTCTTTAAGTGTTGGTACAATGTCCTCGCTGTAGTCTACTACGTGTGCTCTATTTTTTAATGACTCTTCAATCATAATAGTTCCTTCATTGCTTCCATTCTCTTTCTTGGTAATTTATGCCAATCTTCTAAAGATTTTGCTTTGTGTCCCCAGTATTCCTTTTTTACTCTTTCCTGCGTATGTTTTTTATCAGGGCGGGTCAATTGGAAATTTACATTTTTTCGAAGTAATGGACTTTCTGGATTAAATCCCCTGTTGGTGTTTACTAGTAATAAACTAAAGTCTTCTTCTTTTGCAATATCAATTGCTTGATCTACTTCGTGTTCGTTATATCCAAAAATAATGTATTGCCAAACAATGGTATGTCCTAGATCTCTACCTTGTTTCATACGACTCCATACATCTTGAAAATTTGAACCTATACGATAAAGTTCACTTTTTTCATCTATACCATCTACTCCAAAGTACCAGGCATTTTCTCCTACACCATAACTATATGCTTCTTCCCACCAGGCGTCACTTTTTCCACTTCCTACTGTAGCAATACGCACAGCTTTACCTTGACCGTTACACATTTTTAGTAGTTCTAAAAATTTAGGATGATATATCGGATCAGATATTTGTCCGCAGAAAGTAATACCAAAATCGTAGTAATCTAATATTTTTTTAAACTGATCTTTTTCAAGATCAAAACTTCTGCGTATTTGTTCCTGGCTAGAAGTTTTTTGTCTAATACATTGTGGACACCTAAATATACAACGATGTGAAGCATCTATATTAGGCCTACAACGTTTTTGCATAACAACATATTCGTCAGTAATCCGCGCCATTTGCTTGCTCCGTTACTTCTTTACGTTCTTCTTGTTTTAATTTGTCCATATCAACATCTACACCACATTTCTTCTTACACATGTATGATGCATTTTCAGGATCATTTAATAACGTCTGGAAAAAATTTTCCCATTGATCAGATTTAAAAATATCATCTAAACTGTCATTATTTGACAGTAATAGTTCTTCGTCCTTTAATCCACATTCCTTGACATATCTGTATACTGGCGGATCATCCATCCAACAACACGGTAACATAAATCCATCTGATGTATATGCCGCACCTTTGTTCTCTCTAGTGTTAAACGCTAAACACTTTGGTTTGATTTTCATAGTCTTTCTATAGCCTCTAAAATTGGAGAAATATCAGGCTGTGTAATTGGTCTATTCCAATATACACTACCACCGTCAACTAAATTTTTATCTCTTGCATAAATCATGTCTTTCCCAAAGTATTTACATTCTTGTACAATTCTTGGTGCTGGATCAAATGTTGCTTTTGTGTACACATAAGTATCAAATAATCCTAACATGTTTTCGACAGGCACAAAGATGTTATTGTTATTAATATTAACATATTTTGCATCATATGTCAAGATGCCGTGATCAGGATAATTGTGTATTATCTTTTGTACTGCTTCGTAATACTTGTCATTAGTGCCAAAAAACAAATATTTAAATTGTATATTGTCAACGTGTGGTTTATAAATACTGAAATTTATACGTTTTTCAAAATGTGTTCCTACACCATTAGGATATACTTCTGTGTCACATAGATCGATTATTTCTAGTGGGTTAAAAAATTCTACTGCTTTAGGATAAAGTGTTGGATGATTTTCAGAATACACACTTATTACTTTACCGCCGAATAGTCTACGAAGGGTTTTTTGTTGTATTTCGTTGTAACTATCAAAACTCTGCCAGCATAGTGTCATCATGCTTCGTCCGAGTATCAGTGTTACATCATCTTGATGCGGAACATAAGTGTCTATAAACACATGATCATAATATGTATATTTGTTTTTTATAGCATCAATATATTTTAACTGGTCATAATCTCTGTGTCTAACAATGACTATCTGTGCAGTGATGCCAGCTTTGTTAAGCAAGTCACAATATTCATAACTATAATATAATAGTCCATCAACTGGCTTACTTGTTACAACAATGTTAATCATAACTTTTTACATGTACCTTAAGTTCGATATCACATAGTCTACAGTTGTTTTATTTAATATTGCATTGATAACAATCATGTACGAAGGTTCAAAACTGGCATTAAACAAATAGTGCATCCTAGCAGTATCTACAAAATACATTGCTCCTTCCTCCCAATGTACAATTTTATCTTCAATTATAAAACTGTGTCTAGGAGGATTCATATTTTCTAAAGGAATAAGTAACCTAAAACTATCAAAAACATCTCTTCTGAAATCTCTATGAGGTGGAAAATATCCGCCAGGATCAATTCTAAGTACGTGTGATCTACAGACGTGTGTTTTTATAGGATCTAAAATTGCTTTTAAATCAGGATATTCATATACAGGAGTTGGTGTAGCAAAATCACGTTCGGTAAGTTTTGTATTATTTTCTCTGTTATATTCTGGCAAACTATCTAGATCAGGATTGCCAGATAAACCTCCGTCAAGACTTGTTATACTGAGACCATATCTGTTGATATCTTTTCTTGGGTTATATTTTACATAAGTAAAATTTTCTTCAGTCCATTGTATAAAATCACGAGGATCATATATCATTAATTTTGTAGGGCAACAGCGTCCATAAGCTGTCAAATTATTATACAATTCGTTCAACTATCTATCCTTTTAGTTAGCTTATTATATTATATCTAAAGACTATTGTCAACTTATTTTATATCTCCGATAGCATTTTCATCTTTAGTCCATACACTAATTGCTATTCGTGTGCTATCAACACCTATTACATTATGAAATGTTTCTGTGTTAATATTATGCCATATGCGTGTAGGAAAAATTACTCTATCTATTTCTTTTAGACTGTCATTGTACCAAACAGTACTAACATTACCACCGGACTCAATAATGTAATTAAAACAATTTGTCCTACCAAAATCTTTGTGTATTGGCAAGTCGTTTGTAATTAATTGATATGCAATTTCTGCATCTGTATCGAAATAAGGTTGTAAAAATTCTTTAAGTTGTTGTGTAGCAGTATGTAAAGAGTACTTACTTGGTTTGTCGCTTTCCTTCACTCTGTTAAACTTGTTAGGAATCTTGCGTATTTCTTCTTCTGTAATATTAATCAACCCATCCGGAATTTGGGGTATCTGAGAACAATAACTATACAACATTAGCACTGTAAGAAAAGTTTACAAAATCTTCTTCAAACAAATTGTAAATTAACTTTTCTCTTTCTTCGTTGTAATAATCTAAATAGTTGTACTTAGGGTTAACCATTTCTTTTTGATCTATTTTAAAACCTAGTTTTTCTTCTATAGCAGAATATCCTTCTTCATACTTGTATATGTTACTAATTAATCCTTTTGTGCCTGTCAGATGTTGCGTTTGGGTTAAAGTTGGTATGTACAAATTTTTCCTGTTTCTATGTGTATACAATTCTTCAAATGTAAAATCTGCATTTTTATCTTTGTGTTTGTATAAGTTTTTTAAAAATACAAATAAACTTACAGCCCGTATGTATGGATTTCTAACCATAGAAAAAACCCATCTATCTTCAATTAAAGATTCCCAATGGCTGTAAGGATAATGCATTACTTGCCGCCAATCTATATCGTTTATTGTTTCGCTAAACATATCTTCTGGCATGTATTTTGCATCGAGACAATTCTTTGCAATACTTTTCTTAATACTTGTGCCAGAAGTTTTTGGTATATGTATGAACGCAAAGTCTTTCGTATAAATCATTTAGGCAACTCGTTTTTTAAAAAATCGTCAAAACTTATGCCAGACTTTCTTGTCATTGACTTTGTCCTAACAGTCAACACCATACGTAGATAATCTTTGTGTTCAAATTCTTCTGTGACTACATTATGAGCAATACTGGTGTTGAATAGTGTAGGACTATCTAATATCATTTCTTGAATTGGATTAATTACTGAACTGTGCGGGAATGTCCAAGCACCTCCATCGTTGGCCGCATAGGTTACACCAGCACTGTCTCGAATCCATCCTTCGTCATTTGATCTTTGTGTAAGGTCAACATTGTACCAAACATTTTTACTGAATTTGTCACAATTAATAATTGGGATATTTAAACAAGTGTTGTAGCCTGCATCTTCGTGTATTACTGTACTAGATTGTGGTAAACTTATAAAAAATCTAGTAACTGTGATAGGACTGTTAAAATACTCTTCCACCCAATTGTAAAAATCAGGAAGTACGCTTTTTAAATCAAACAGTCTAAGATTCCACGGCCTTTCATAATCTTTTTTTACAAGTAATTCTTTTACATACGGATGATTTAAAATTACATTGTTGTCATAATATTTAATATCTATTTTTTTAAAAAATTTATCCATTGTACCAATTTTGATCCCATGTAACACGTTTAAGTTTTCTTTTTCCTGTAAAGCTGTCTCTATAGTGTATTGTGCTCCAGTTGTCGTAGACTACCATGTCTTTAAGTTGCCAGTCGTGTATGTACATTGTTTCTTCATTTATCATTTCGTCTATTACATTATTTCTTATCCATTGCTTGTAATCTACATCATCGGACATTCCGTCTATAGCTTGAGTAAAAAGTTCATCAGCAACCAATCCGTAGTCATTGTGTATTGGATGCCAACTAATAGCAGGACGTCTTACATAACACTCCCAAGGTGTTTTGTAAGGAGCTTTACAAAGAGCTGTTGCAGTTTTTAAGTATTCTTTAATATTAGGTTTTATTAAGTTAAGTCCTTGCACAGTATCTATAAACTTAGTGCCAGCAGGATTGCCTTCAAGTTCTACAGCATAAAGTATTCTGTTAGGAAGCAGTTGGGAAGGAAAATGTGTTAGATCTATGTGCCAAGGAATAACACCTGACTTCAATAATCCGTCTTCGCTTACAGTTTCAACAAAATTATCCTCGTGGCCACTATTTGTGCTTTGCTGTAATCCGCTATACTTTTCTTTTTGATTGTCCCACACCTGTCCAAAGATACTACAAAATTCCTTTAATTGTTGGTTTGTTAAATTTTGTTGTTTAAAGATAACAAGTTTGTTTTTTGCAAACAAATCATATATCATTGCTTGTTCTGTAGATGTTAATTTTCCACAGTCTACATCTGAAACTTCTACACACCAATGTTTTTTAATTTTTTTTACTTGCAATTTTGATTCCTTGACTGTATAATATATATATGTTAAGAATGTATTCGATTATACTTGATATGGAATTTAGGGTATATAAATACTTTTATCAACGACTGAAAGGATAAAATGCTAGAAAGTTTATTAATAGGATTTATATGGTATCAAATCATTGCTCATGTAGGAATAAGTGCAGGATTACACAGATATTGGGCTCATAAGTCTTTTACAGCAGGACCTATATTTGAAATTGTAACATTGTACTTTGCGACACTAGCAGGTGCTCGTAGTCCAATTGGATGGATTTCTGCACATCGTATGCATCATCACCACAGCGATAAAGAATTAGATCCACATAGTCCTAAATATAAAGGATTTTGGAAAGTGTTTTTATCACTTTGGACAGTGAAATCATTTCCTCCTAAATATTCAAAAGACTTATATAAAAATCCAAGAATGGTATTTTTTCATAACCACTGGGGAAAAATTTGGTTTGGCAGTGCTGTCTTAAGTTTTATCATTAGTCCCTATGTATTTGTAGCATGGGTTTTGATGCCTGCTATACTAGCACCTATTGGATTTGGTTTAATAAACGCAGTATGTCATATAAATGGTAAGAGTCGCAATTTTCCTTTAGTCAATTTGTTAAGTGCAGGTGAAGGCTGGCACGACGAACATCATAATGGAAAAAACTTTAGATTTCATAAATGGGACCAAACAGGGTTTGTGTTAGAAAATTTATCTAATATAGGTATTATTCAACGTCTAAAGGATTAAAATGTTACTTGATAGAAAACAGTTACCAGCATTTATGAAACTTCCTTATCAGTTTGATATGGATAAAATTTTAGAAGCATTTAAACCATTTCAAGATACAACCACCTATCAAGATTTAAATTACAAAAATCCAGATGCGGCATATTTGCAATTAGGTAAAGAAAAAGAATTTCATTTAAACAAATTTATAAGAGAAGATGAACAAGGAAAAGGTGCAAGTGACTTTTACAGGCAACTTAGTTTAACAGAGTACGAAGGAGATGCTACCGATGTTGTACCTAGCGGTGAAGGAATAAAAACTTTTAGAAGAAGCGCCATCAAGTCAAGTAAGAACTATAACCCTGTATTAGATGAAAGAAATTATACAAGAAGAAAAGATATATGTACAGGATACTGGAATAAAATATTAGATACATTTAAGTCTCCTATTACAAGGACACGATTTGCATACCTAGCACCAAATTATGAAATCAAACCTCATATTGACTATAACACCACATACAGTATAAGAGTTCATATCCCTATAATAACTAATGCAGAATCTTATTTGTGTGCTTATGATACCAGCGGAAATATAATTAGACAACATTGTCCTGCAGACGGTAGTGTATGGTTTTTAAATACAGGAATGAAACACTGGGCAGAAAATAATGGCACAGAAGGTAGAATTCATCTTATAATTAGCTTGAACGGACAAGAGGATATTAAAGATGCAGAAAGCATATGTTAAGTATCCTGTAAGAGATTACTTTGAAACATTTACAGGTGATTTAACTGGACGTAGCATATTAGATTATGGATGTAATCATGCTAATTTTTTACGATACAAATCTTTTGCTGGAAACTATACTGGTTTAGATATTTTACCTAATATTATAGAATTAAATAAAAATCAATACCCCGAACACAATTGGCTTTTACTAGACAAGTTCAACTATCAGTATAGAAACGAAGACGTTGAAGAAAAATGGCCTAAATTAGAAAAATACGATTACGCTTTAGCATATTCTGTTTTTACACATACCGATGAAAAAGAATTTATTGACACTATAAAAAAATTGAAAGAACATTGTACATCGATACTAGCTACGTTCATGAGTACAAAAGACAGGCAAAGTTTGATAAAAATATTTAATCATAGGCCTGAATACTTTGACAATCCAGAATCTTTAGCAGATGAAATTTTGAATAGAGATAGTGTATATATAGCGTGTTCAAAAACAAATACCTGTGTCAATAATATTCCTAACAACACAGAATATTATTTGCATTTTTATAACGATGATTACATAGCAAGCAAATTAAACGCTAAAGTAGAAAGGCCTAATGATAATTTTACAAATGTAATGAGTGTACAAAGGTTACTTGTCATATGACTTTAAATATAAAAGAAATAGACAAAAATTTATTCTATAGTCCTACATCAGCTGAATATGATAGTCGTCCTGGCGACATTTACACCTTTGTCCCAAGTCTTTATCCTGATCTTACTAATGAACTTAATGACTATTCTAAAACATTAGAATTAGCTGACAACCATAGACTTTTAGAAAATTATGTCAATATAAACTTTTTTGATTTTCCTTTTGTTAGCATGTGGAAAAACAACAACAGTGTGGTTGGATTTGCAACAGGATATACTAGAGATCTTTATCCTACAAATTCTATAAGGATCTTGAATAGATTTTATCATGGTACAAATTCAAGGGTGCCATTTACAAGAGAAGTTTTACGGCCGTCATTTTTCCATTGTATCCAACAACAATTGATACTTGCAAAAAAATTAGAATATGATTATGCTTTTTTTAGTAGAGAGCCGAGAACTAATAAACATATTAAAAAATTAGTAGATGCTTTAAATGCTAGAAGTAATTTTAGTTGGCAGTTTAGAAAAGGACCATTTTTAATGACTCCTAGCCATGATAATCCTAAAGCATGGCAAAGTATAGCTGTGACAAATTTAACAGATAACGTAAATGATTTTTGGAAAAATTGGAGAACAAAATGAAAACAAAATTACATGATCCTTTTGTAATTGAAACTGATTTTAAAGCAGATGTTAACTTTTTTAAAGATTATTTGGATAAAGTTGAATGGACAGATACTAATAAGTTATATGGTGAACATGAAGAATACAATGAAGCTATGTATGGAAGAAAAATGGTTCATCATTACATACAGCATGTCAGCGAATATGATTTGAAACTTAAAAAATTTATTGTAAAAATATTTAAAGAGTTTGGTGTAAAAAGTAAAGATTGGCGAGCTGATTTCTTTTTAACAAAAAGTGGCGGAAGTATGCCTAAGCATGTTGATGTAAAAAGTAATGTTGCTTTTTTATTACCACTTTCTGAAAATACAGGTCCTCTTGTATGCGAGAATGATAACGATAAAGTTACACTTACATATCAAAATTTAGCAATATTAAATACTAAACAACCTCATGCTGTAAACTCTCCAAGCAAAGATAGATTGCTTTTCAGAATTGCAATTCATGATATAATGTTTGAAGATTTAGGAATTTATAAAACGCTTAAACTAGGTTGACCCAAGCACCGTTTTCATAACCTTGAAATTTATTATCTGTAGTATTGTAAATAACCATTCCGTTTGCGGCAGTTAAAGCATTTCTTTCTGTAGTTGTTAAACTACCAAACTGCACAAAATTTTGTGCTGTAATTGCTCCAGTTGATGCATCTACTATCACTGCACTATCATCGCCAATTACATCTCCTACAAATCCTGCAGCCAGTACTGCTCCTGATACTGATGCATTACCATTTACGTCTAGTGCTTCGTTTGGAGTTGTTGTACCTATTCCGAATCTTTTTTCTTTCCAAACACAGAATATATCACTTGTATTAAATACACCGTCTGGAGTATTTCCTATAAACACACCATTTTCTCTACCAAATATAATTGCTGTAGTTTTTACTCCATTTATGTCTTCTCTACCAAATGTAACTGTGCCATAAATTGCAGTAGTATCTCCTGATAAATCAGTTGCAGATGCTCTTCTAAGATTAAGCAGACTTCTATTATCATTACTTGTTACATCAATATTGACCTCACCAATACCACCATTGAGTCCATCGCCTGGTTGACTTGGATTACTTATTTTCAATCTTCCAGTTTCGATATCACCTAGGTATTTTTTATTTAAACCATCTAATAATGCACTACTATCATCAGCAAATACACTACCTACTAGCTCGCCAGTGACACTACCAACTAATGTTCCTGTAACATCACCTATAACACCAATTGTTGCAATACCTGTCAAATTAGATGCAGGTATAGTTCCTGATATACCGTCAATTAATAAAGTTGAATCATCTGCAAACACAGAACCTTTTAGATCCATAGCAGAAGCAGAAATTATTCCGGAGATATTAATATTTCCTGTGCCAGTAATGTTTTGATTATTAAGATCTAACGTGCCACCTAGTTGTGGTGATGTATCTTCAATTACGTTTGAAAGCCCAGCAGTGGTATCTACTTGAACACCTCCTGCTGTAGACCCGTCACCTATAAACAACTTTTTTGTATCTGTTACAAAAATTGGTTCACCTGCTTTAGGTGTTATACCTTGTCTTTCTGTGTCGGTACCACGTCTTATCTGTAAAGCCATTACTATACTCCTGGATTCGTTCTGTTATGTATATTTATGCCTTTTAAGTTCATTTGCCTTTCTTCATAAACACACGAGTTCGCTTTTGTATATCGTTTTTTAAGCGTTCTATATCAAGCCTAAAGTCAATATTTTCAATACTGTTTTCATATTCATCAAATAATTCTTGCAAAACGTCTTCTAATACTTTGTCATCTCCTAGTTTATTTCTAGAAGATTGCATATCTATTTCCCATATTTTTTTATCTTTGAACATAACTCTTATGGTTACAAGATACTCTATAGGAATGACATCAACGTCAATATCCTTTAAAACCTCTGGCCATGTACTTTGCACACCTCTAGAAAGTTTATCCCTCTTCGGCGGCATTTGCAGTTGCTTTCCGCTTTTTCGTTGGAACAAGTTCTTCTGCTTGTTCACGTAGGGCTTTCGCCTCTTTGAAAAGCCTATCTGCCTGACTACGGTATGAAGCCGCAAGTTGTTCATCTGTTAGAACTTCTCCGTCAGTAGCAACTGGATTTTCGGTATACATTGCAGATGCATCAACTGTTGGTGGTGTTTGATCTGGAATTGTTTGACCGTCTGGGCCTTTAAGTGCTAGATCAGCTATACTTACACCTTGTTGTTCTGCAATATTTTTATTCAATTCTGCAAGGTTTACTGAAGTAGATGAATTAGGAACCATCTCTACTCTTTCAGCAAGTATTTTATTCATTTTACCTGTTGTATGAAAAGCAGAAAGCATTATTCTACCGTCGGGCAACATTGCTCGAGACATTGCTTCTCCAAGCTCATATGCTTCTTGACCAGCAGGTGATTCAATGAGTTGCATCAAAGAATCGTGTTCTTCTGCAGCAAGACTCTCAGTCATTACTACTACTGCACTGTTTGGTTCACCTGGAACTACACGATATACGACAGCACATTTCTTTTTGGTATCACTAATTCTACCAATATGTTTTAACGCCATTCTATTCTCCTTGTGGCGGTTGTTGTTGTGCCACTGTTGTTAAAAATGCTTCAAGTTTGTTGTACACTGTGCCAACAGTCATCATTTCGTTAGGCTTAAATGCACCACGTGAACTTGCTACATCAATAATTTGTTTGATGTTAGATAAATCGTTTACTGTCAACTCCGCACCCTGGGCCTGTGGTTCTGGCGCTGGTTGTGGTGCTTGTGCTTCTTGTACGACTTCAGTTTCGGCTTTGTTTGCCATGTTTTACTCTCCTATATAATATATATACGCACTTTATTTAATTATACTTCAAAAGTGGACACGCCAAAGTGAAATAACTTAACTCTTTAGCATCTTCAAATCCAATTTTGAGTCTTGTATCTAAGCCGTTTACATCGCCTACTGCAAGTGTAGAGCCTAGATAATACCGACCTCTAAGATTATGTGTAATCCATTTATTGAGGCTAGTTTCAAGATTATACCTTTGGGGTATAATCATATATTCAAAATGAGGAGGCGGCACCTTCATTTTTCTAATATCAAAGAAGTTTAGTGCATTAGGTTTATCTTTAATCATGCCGCCGCATCGTAATGAGCTGTTGCACCAAAAGGTGCTTGTAAATTTTTATCATTGTTACTATGGATAATAAAAATTGTATCACAGTAATTTGCATCACCCCAACTATCCCACGGATAGCCATCTGTAAACATAATAAATTTGTTTGGCTGAATATTTTGATCTTTCATATACGTCCAGTTTACATCAAAGTCTGTGCCGCCACCGCCAAAGATTTCGTAGTCTAGTAAGTCCTTGCCATCATCAGCTCTAAAATCTTCTTCGTTATAAACCTTTGTATCAAATGTCCATAATTTAATTTTATAGTCTTTAAATTCTTCCATAATACCTTTGATTTCACCTAAGAAATCTTGTGCTTGTTCGTTACCTATGGATCCACTCATATCTATACCAATTGCAACATCGATTGTATCCATAAAGTTCATACCAGGTAACACTGCACCTGTGTGCCAGCCTTTTCGTGATGGACGACTAAATGTGTAGTCGTTTTTTATAGTGCTTTGTATTTGCTGACGGATAAGCTCACGCCAGTTCATTTTAGGCTCTGTAAGTTGCTGGATAAGACGTGCAACCTCACCTGGAACATTACCAGCACCGGCACTCTGTGCGGCTTGCATCATACCTTCTTTTATTTCATCTTTTATTTTAGCAATTTCTTCTTTAGAATATTTAGGTTTCTTTTTGCTAACATTGTTGCCGTTTTTATCTTTTCCGTCTTGTCCTTCACCTTTATCACCTTCTTTACCTTCTGGATCAAGATGCTCGTCGAGTAATTCGCCAAGTTCTTTTAAAAACTCTTCACCATTCTTTTTTGCAGTTTCATAAAGTTCGTCATAAATTTCTTCTGACGTATAAGATTCATATTTAAAGTCTTGAAAGCAATCAACAATTTTAGGTTTCTCACCAATACGGTCTCTAACAAGAGTGTTATTAACTTTATAATCAGCTGAGATATTGTAAAGCATAGGATTTCTATCGTCTCTACGACCTAAATGATCAAATACAAGATGTAGAATTTCGTGTGCAATAACAAACTCAATTTCTTTATTGCCCATTGCATTAAAGAATTGTGTATTAAAAAACAAGTTTCTACCATCAACTGCGGCAGTCATAAGCCAATCATCTGCGGCAACAATACGTAAACGTGTTGCCATGTTACCAAACCAAGGATGACGTAATAATAAACCTACACGAGCTACAATAATACGTTCGATAACTTCTACACGCATTTCTTCAAGTTGTTCTTGTGTGATATCTGGATCTGGTTGCCAGTGCTTTAGTTTAGTTTGTGTATCTTTTGCTGACATAGTGTGCTACCTATCTCTGTTTCTATACTACTAATATATAACTATTTACGACAAAAGTCAAGAGAAAAAGGACGTTTTGGAGAGATCGTCCAACTCTTTTTTGGCTAGGCGCTTTGAGCGGCAGTAATATATTTGCCGAAACGCTCGTGAAATTCATCAAAACACGCAACCTCATCTGGATCAATAGGTAATGCATATTGCGTAAGAGCAAGTTTAATACCCATTACAACCAATTCAGTTTCAAAGTTATCCATAGCAAAACGTAAAAAGTTGTTTACCATGTCGTCAAACTTAGAGCTGTTTTTGTCATGTGCTTCTTTAAGCTCATAACAAAGTGAGACAGTCAAGGAATACATAGCACTGATTTCTGTTGCCTTTAGCTCTTTAACCTTACCAGAAAGAATGTCAGTAGGGTTAGGCATTTGACTTGCAACTTTTCTGTGAGCCATGAATTTCACAGCCAATCCTTCGCCTACAGAGCCTGAAACAAGATCTGTAAGTGTTTCTTCGTCATCCTCATCATCAAGTAGTTCTGATACAAAAGACCAAGAACGAGGTGTTGCGAACGAACGACTTGGTGACCTAGGATCAAAGTCATACAAGTCTTTTTTTGCAAACTGTAGATAACCTACAACATCTTTATGTTGACTGTTGTCTACAGCCCACTGGAACCAATCATCAAAATCTACTGCTAGTTCCAAGTGTACAAAACGGTTAGCAAGCGGAGCAGGCATTCTATAAGTAACACCTTTGTCTGCTTCTCTGTTACCAGCCGCTACAATTAGTACATTATCCGGAAGTGTATATTGCCCTACTTTACGATTTAGAATAAGCTGATATGCAGCCGCCTGTACCGCAGGAGCCGCTGAATTCATTTCGTCTAAAAACAAAATGATCCATTTATGTTTCTTGGATAAAGCAAGTGTTGGCAGTTCTGCTGGAGCCGCCCATTGCATACTATTATCATTTGCCGCATAGTATGGAATACCTTTAATATCTGTAGGCTCCCAAAGAGATAGTCTTACGTCAATTACATGGGCATCCATACCATAACCGATCTGGTGGACAATATCGGACTTACCAATGCCTGGAGGACCCCATAAAAATATTGGACGTTTTTTCTTAAAAGCTCGTGTAATCGACTTTTTTGCTCGATTAGGCGAAACTGTACGTGTTGCTACTGCTTCCATAGTGTATTCCTTTTCTTGTTAATCAGTGCTAATGTTTAACTTACTCTATTAATATACTATAGTTACTAGTGAATGTCAACCTCTTTTTTACCAAAATGTTAGTTTTTATGTCTGTTCATTGCTTTTGTCAAACCATATTTTTTTATATCGCCAGAAAACAAATGTAGTTCCATTGCTTTTCTTTCGTCTAACACAACTATACTATTACGAAATAGATAGTAAGGACAAGTTATAAACTGGTCCAACCAAATAATTGTATTTGTTGTTAATTCAAAGTCTTTAGGAAAAGGCACATCATATGTTGCAAGATCTAGTTCGTCCTTAACAAAGTTAAAGCCTGCATCAGTAAGACGTAGTCCGCCTTGTTCTTTAGCTCTTGTATTTTGCCACCATTCGCTCATATATTGCTTTAATGTAACTTCACTTATAGCAATATTTTTTTGTTTTAAGAATACTTTTGTATAGGTTTCTTTCCAGTTCATTCTGTTACTTTTTCGCCTTCTGTAAGTTTTACAACGGTAAAGTCTTCAGTGGCGAATGTTTCATTTAATTTTTTAGCTAAATTAAGTGCATGACCTGGATTTGAAAAACTTACCTTTTTATATTTAGGTCCAGGGTAGTTAGTAAGAATATTAGAACTTTTTAGATTGAAAGGAGCACCTTGATAAAATACAGCCCAAATGGCTTCTGCTTTTAAAACTTGATCTGCTTTATATGTTTTCTTATCTATTGTTTCTAACAGCACGGTAGGCTTTGGTCTGCTCATATGCGTTCCTTAGTTATATACGCATATATTTATCTCTTTTTACCAGTCCGATCCGCCATCTAGTTGAACTTCTACAGTTTCTTCTGTAGAAGTTTTATTTGCAATTAAGTTTTCAAGATCACCATTTAGTCTAGCCATTACAATACCTAGTGTAAATGCTAGGTTTTTTGCTTGTGTAATGTCCATACGTATGTCTTTTGCTCTACTAGCTTCAGCACCTTTTACCTGCTGTATAAACGCTTGTATGCTTGCTGTATTAAGTGGTTCATTTGTTTGCATTGCTAAGTGCCAATTTCATTTCTAACTTTGTTTTAAATGGACCCTGTGTTTCATATCTTTCAACTGTAATTAATTTAGGA
>CEVG01043804.1_pt1 | contig 16450 bp, 3 predicted proteins | sample 356511 | NCBI WGS metagenome assembly CEVG01 (sample SAMEA2623426, study PRJEB7988) | marine metagenome | biome: marine biome (ENVO:00000447); feature: surface water layer (ENVO:00002042); material: "saline water (ENVO:00002010), including plankton (ENVO:xxxxxxxx)" | depth 5 m | reverse complement strand
ATTTGGAGATCCTTTTGGGGATTTCAGTGTGGCATTTCCATGCACCTCTGTGGTGACTGGATCTAGCCCAAACGTTTTTATTGGACTTATTAGAGGTTAATTATGGCAAAAATGAAAAAGTCGCTCACAGGCGGCAACATGATCGAAACGACTCCCAAAAAAACTCGTCAGGGGTCTGGACAACATACTAAATATGCTTCCACTAGCAGGAATAATGCTAAGAAGCGTTATCGTGGACAAGGGCGATAAATATATTTGTATAAAGTCCTGACAGGGAGATGACATTAAAAACTATAGGTGGGTCTAATTTTACCAAATCAAAAAGTTTTTTTGATTTTTCGATAAATTTTTCTAAAAATCCTTTTACCGATGATCTCTCTGTCGTGAAAAATGATAACTCCATCAAACAAGCAGTTAAGAATTTAATCATGACTGCTCCTGGAGAAAAACCGTTTCAACCGCTAGTTGGTTCTTCCGTAACTAATCTTTTATTTGAACCTTTGGATGGATTCACCGCAGATTCAATAAAAGATGAAATTGTGACAACAATTAATCAATTTGAACCAAGAGTGAGACTTACTAATTGCAATGTTACGCCAATTTTTGAAAGTAATAAATTAAATGTATCAATTGAATATCAGATAGTTGGTTTACCTATTGTTGAAACAATAGAATTTGTTTTACAGAGACCAGAGTAATGCAACCAAATAACTTAACAGCATTAGATTTTGAAGATATTAAATCTTCAATCAAGTCATATTTGAGGACTCGAACGGAGTTTAGTGACTATGATTTTGATGGGTCATCCCTATCATATTTAATTGATCTACTAGCATACAACACTTATTACACCTCATTTAATGCAAACATGGCATTGAATGAGTCGTTTTTACCTTCTGCAACAGTAAGAGATAATGTAGTCAATATTGCTAAGTTATTGAACTATGTTCCAAGATCCATAAAAAGTTCTATGGGTTGTATAAAACTTAGTGTACAAACTAATTTAGTTAATGGGACATATCCAACAACAGCAACTTTAAAGAAAGGTTCTACAGCTTCTGGAGGTTCTTATATTTGGAATATTTTATCTGATATTACCACAAGTGTAAATCAAACTACTGGTATTGCAGAATTTGATAATGTAACTATTTACGAAGGGTCTTTAGTTACATTTTCGTATATTGTTAATACGTTTGCAAAACAAACATATAAAATTCCTTCTGAAGATGCTGATATTTCAACATTAGTAGTAAAGGTGAGACCAAATGAGTCTTCAACTCAATTTGATCTTTATAGTCGTGAACAAACTGTAACAAATTTAACACCAACAACAAGAGCATATTTTTTATCTGAAACTGAAGATATGCGATATGAGATTAGATTTGGTGATGATAGTGTTGGTAGAGCAGTAAAAGATGGCGAAGTTATTGATCTTGAATATTTGGTTACTTCTGGTTCAGAAGGAAATCAAGTTAGTCTTTTTTCCTTTATCGGTAGGATTGTAGATAGTAACAATGCAACATATACATCTACTGTTGAACTTACTGTAAAACAAAAGTCTCAACAAGGTGATGTTGCAGAAACTGTGGAGTCTATTAAATATAATGCCCCAAGATATTATGCTGCTCAATATAGAGCAGTAACTGCTCAAGATTATGCAATTATTACTAGAAATATTTACGATAATGCAGAATCTGTGGTTGCATATGGGGGAGATTCTTTAAATCCTCCTGTATATGGAAAGGTTTACGTTGTAATTAAAACAAAAACAGGATCAAATCTTAATGATGCTACTAAAAAGCAAATTGCTGCCGATTTAAGACCTTATGCAATGGCATCTATTGATCCTGTTGTTGTTGATCCCGATGATGTTTATATTAATGTGAATGTATTTGCGTTGTATGATACTGGTTGTGGATCTAATGCTTCTGAAATTGAAAGTGATATTAATACTGCGATTAAAGATTGGGGAATTCAAACTAAAATTAACAACTTTAACTCCACTTTTAGAGCATCACAATTAGAAAAAGCAATTACCCTTTCTAATAAGTGTGTTACAGACACATCTCTTCAAACAACAATTTTAAAATATATTAAACCAAATACCAATCAAACCAACACATACTGTATTGCTACTGGATCTAATCTTTATAATAGTGCTCCAAGTCAAGATAGTGGTGATGGTACATGTAAAAAGGAACCTGTTTTAGTTTCGGGAACTTTTAGGACTGCTGATAGACCAGGTGTTGATCAACAATTTGAAGATGATGGATACGGCAATCTTAGAACATTTTACAATACTGGTATTCGTAAGATTTATACAAATGATAATGCAGGAACAGTAAATTATGATACTGGTGAAGTTTGTTTTGGTCCAGTTAATATCATTTCAACGGGCACAAATGTTCTTCCAACTGGATCTGTAAATGTGACTGATGATTCTACAGGAATTGGTGATGTTGCAGATGAAACTTTATTGCCAACAGGTCTTCAAATTCCTACAGTATTCATACCAGCCAACAATTCTACTATCCCTGCTACTACTCCTGGAACAATCATCAATGTAATCGCACCAAACATTACAGTCGCTCCAGTTGGCACTATTGTCCCTCCCACAATCCCTCTAAATAGTTTGACACCAACGGATTTCAATGTAACTCCTGTAGTTCTTGATATTCCCACAATTTCAAACGCTGGTTCAATCAACGATTCTAGTTGCTTTTAAAGTTAGATGAATATTAATAAGGTCTCCCAGTCTATTGCCGCTCAGTCTCCTGAGTTCTTAAGGACAGAATATCCTCTGTTCAATAAGTTTATTGAGTATTATTATAGGTCTCAAGAAAAGACTGGTCTTGGTCAAAATATTATTAATAATTTTCTTCAATATCTTGATATTGATAAACTGGATATTAATATTTTAGATGGTTCTACTAAAGTTGTAGAAGCAATTGATAAAGATAGTGACACTATTATTGTTGAGAGTGTTGATAATTTTTTAGACACTAATGGATCTATTTTAATTGGTGATGAAGTAATTTATTACGAAAGTACAACATCTTCTCCGAATATTTCTTTAAATCCTGGTATTTCTTACGATCAGGTAAAATTGAAATGGACGGGTCTTGCTCAAATTTGGGATTCCTTTAACGGAACTGCGAATAGATTTCCTCTTACATCGCAATCTTCCCCCATTTCTCCACCTACAGCACAACACTTGATTGTTAGTCTCTATGGAGAAGTCCTGAGACCTAATATTGACTATACTATTGAAGAAAACAATATTGTATTTACAACGGCACCAAGAGGTAGGATTACTGGTGATGATCCATCTTCCACATATATTACATTCTTGAGTGGTTTTATTGAAAATACAATCGTTGCCATTGATGATATTTCAGCATCTTTTGGTGATAATGTAACTGAATTTAAAATTCGTAAGAATGGTGAGGACTATGAACCAATCGCTGATGAATATATTTTAGCAGTATATGATAATACTCTTCTTAAACCCAAGGTAGATTTTTTCATTGATGGAAATACCTTAATTTTTGAAACAGCACCTTTGAATGGACGAAGCTTGTCTTTGTATTCTATTGAAGCTCCTATTCCTAGTTTTGGATCTGGTGCAGTTGGATACTCTCGCATCAGTTCTGATGGAGAATTGACTTCCATTCAAATTTCTAAAACTGGTTCTGGTTATCAATATAAGTATCCCCCAAGAGTTTCTATTACCAGTGAGAATGGATCTGGTGCTGCAGCAGATGCACTAGTAAATGGTGTTAAAAATTCTATTTTATTAGATGGTGGTAAAGGATATAGTGATACTAATCCCCCAACAGTAGAAATTGAATCTCCTACTAGTTCGGGTTCTATTAAATCTGAACTAAAGGCCGTTGTTACCAACGGTGTTGTTTCGAGTCTTCAAATTGAAAGTTCTGGAAGTGGATATACTTTCACACCTAGAGTGACATTCAAACAACCTGGAGGGGCAAAACTTGGGAATGTAACACTTACTAGTGGTAGTATTTCTGGTAGTATTTCCGTTACAAACGGTGGTCAAGGATATACTACTGTTCCTGAAGTATATGTCGATGAACCAACTGGAACCAACCCAGTAAAAGCTGTATTGACTGCAGTTTTAACCGATGGTGTAGTTACTTCTGTTACCATCACTAATCCTGGTCAAGGTTATACTACCACTCCTAGAGTTGCTATCATTGATCCTGTTGGTGCTCAGGTCTTAGAAACGAATGTTGACAGTAGTGGGCGAGTTACGTCTATTGAACTTCTTAGTGGTGGATCTGGATATGATGATATTCCTTCTGTGTATATTGTTGGTGGTGACGGAACTGGTGCAACTGCTGTTGCTTCTGTTTTTAATGGTAAAATTACTGATATTAACATCACTAATTTTGGATCAGGATATTCTCAAGCAAATCCACCAACAGTTATCATTCAAGATCCTCCACAAGCGAGAGCATCTGTTGAAATTGGATTGAATGAGGTTACTGGATTTAAAATTTTTAAATCTGGAACTGGTTATGAAAAAGCAAAGTTTATTGGATGTGCCAGGGCAGCAAGCGGCATTATTGAATATACTGAAAGTGGAAATGCAGTATTTTCTAATAATACTACCGCATCTGCAGTATCTGCAGATGCAGAGATTAAATGTTTAGATTCTTTATTTGTCAAAAGACTTTTAGACAAATATACGGAACAATTCCTTCCAGATGTTCCTGAACTTGATTACAAAAAAATTGATGTACGAAATGCAATTAAATCTGTAAAAGATTTTTATTCATCTAAAGGCACTTCTTTTAGTATTGCATATTTATTTAAACTTCTTTATGGTGAACAAGTAACAGTTTCTTATCCAAAAGATCAAATTACAAAACCATCTGCAGCAACTTGGTCTATTGATACTATTCTTCGTGCAACTTTAGTTAGTGGCAATCCTGCAAATATTAAAGACGGTCTGTTAACTCAAGAAGAAAATATTGCAGATCCCAATGTAAAGGCGGCTAGTGCTTTAATTGAAAATTACATCGCAATCAAAACATCGGAGACTGATATTTACGAGTTAGTTCTTTCCGAAGAAACTATCACAGGCACATTTATTGTGCCTTATAAAACAAAACTCGCAGAACCACTTGATACAGTTGAAAGTATTATCACTGTAGACTCGACTATTGGTTGGCCTGAGAGAAATGGTGAGTTTATTATTGGTGGAACTGAAGTAATTCAATACAAAGAAAAATCTCTTAACCAGTTTATTGAGTGTACTCGTTCTGTTAATGGCGTTACAGAAGATTGGGATTCTGCAACTGAAGTTACTTCAAATTTAGTCGTATATGTTAATAAAGGAACTTCCGAAGAAGTCGTTTTGAATATTGTTGGTATTGTTGATGCTCAACAAACAACATTAACTAATACGGGATCATACTATCTTTCTGGAGATAAACTTACAGTATCTAAACTTGGTGGTACATCGGTAAAACCTGAGTTGACCACATGGTTGTATAATGTCAAAAAACTTTTAGAAGTAGATAATATTACTTTCGGAGGTGTAAATAATCAATCTGCTACGGTAACTTGTGAAAATTCTCATGGTTTGTTAGTTGGAGATCAGGTTACCATTTATGGTGCAAATCCGATTGTATACAATGGAACTTTCTTAGTCACATCCAGAGATAGTTCTACAGTATTCCAATATCAATTACCTCAACCAGCAGAAGTTGCACCTCAAGGCAATATTTTGGTTTCCGTTGACCTTAACAAAGGCAAATCTGATAATAGTGCAGTTTTGAATTCTATTGGTCCTTATACAACCAATATTCAAAATTCGTTCTTTAACGATAATTATGTTTATGTTGCATCTACAGGTATTCCTAACTATAAAATTGGTCCTTTCCCAGGATCCGCACTTTTACCAGGAAATCAACGTAAACTCAATAGATTCCCTCTTGATCCACAAACAATTTCTGTAAAAAATCAAATTGCTCCTGGACCTATTGGCACTTGGATTAATGGTACTTCTATTTGGTCGTACAAATCCACGAGTACAAAAACTTTTGGACCGATTACATCAATTGACATCCTTAATGCAGGATCTGATTATGATGCATCTTCTCCTCCAACGATTAATATCGAAGGTGGTGGTGGATCTGGTGCTACTGGAGCAGTCACTGTAAACGGTTCTATTACCGAAATTATCGTAAATGAGGGTGGTAGTGGATATACATCTTCTCCTCTGGTTTCTATTGTTGGTGGTGGTGGATCTGGTGCTGCAGCAACTGCAATTGTTACCAAAGGTGTTGTTTCTAGTATTCTTATGAATACTGGAGGTACAGGTTATACTTCTCAACCAACTATTACTATTGTCGGCGGTGGTGGAACTGGTGCAACAGCAACTGCTTCTGTTAGAGGTCCCGTAAAATCTGTTAGCATTACTAATGGAGGCGAATCTTATACATCTGAACCAAGTGTAACTCTTAGTTCTGGATCAGGTGCAGTTGCACAGGCAATTGTAAGCAATGGAAGAATTATATCTGTTGCGATTATTTCTGCAGGTAGTGGATATACTACTGCTCCTGAGGTTTCTATTCAAGGTGATGGTTTTGGTGCAGTTGCTCGTGCCACAATTGATACTGATGGTGAAAATGCTGGAAGAGTAACTGGCATTGAGATTATCAACAGAGGTATTGATTATATTCAAGGTACAACATTAATCAATCTTACTTCTGTTGGATCTGGTGCAGTATTTAAACCAAATGTTTTTAAATGGACTTATAATCTTCAGGAAACTACAGAAATTGATTCTGCAAAAGGATCTGTATTCACTGGTTTTAATACCCAATATGGTGGTGAATATGCTCATATTTCAAATCCTCAAAGATTGAGATATATTCTTGGAGATAATCTTTTTCAAAATACTAACGATGAAATTTTAGAGCAATCTGATCAGATCGAACACTCTCCTATTATTGGCTGGGCATTTGACGGAAATCCGATTTATGGACCTTATGGATATTCAGATCCAACTAATCAATCGTCTAATATTATCAAATTAAATAGTTCTTATAGATTAAAACTAAATTTGGTTGTAGATGTAATTACTAATCCAAATCCAGTTAGAACTGCAGGTCCTTTATTGTCAGATGAACCTGCTGGTAAGTTTATTGAGGATTATGAATATTCTTTTGGTTTGGGCGATCTTGATCAGTATAATGGTCGTTTTTGTAAAACACCAGATTTCCCTGATGGTAGATATTGTTACTTTATAACCATTGACAATACTGAAGCTGGTAATTCAGTATTCCCTTATGTAATTGGTCCGAGTTTTAATTCTATTGTAGATTCTTGGAATTTGAATAAAGATGCAATTCAACAGAATATTCCTACTGGTGTTGTAAGATATCGTGATCCGTATGAAAATGTTGATATTGATGTTGAAAGGGCACCTAACGTCTCATCAAATGCGTTAACAACAGAAGATGGAGACATCTTACTTTTTGATATTGAAGATGAAAATAGAGATGGTGTAATTGATGCGGCTGAAGCTGCTGACCCAGATCAAATATTTGAAGAATCTCCTCTTCAATTGTTTGATTATTTCCCTAAAGTTAAGTTTGATTCTAAAGTTGATATTGAAGTTGAAACAACTACAAAATTTGAAGATGCATCTGTAAGTGGATTTATTATTGAAGATGCAGGAAAGAGCTATCAGGTAAATGATATCCTTGTTTTTGATAATGAAGATACTGATGGAAGTGGTGTCTCTGCCAGAGTTTCTAGAATCAAAGGTGAGAGCGTTAGTTCTTACACATTTGAAACTGTAGAAGATAAGTTCTATGGCGTATTAACAACATCCGATCCTCATAATATGATTGTTGGGGATACTGCTTATATTAGTTATCTTCCTATTATGGATGAAACTAATAAAACCTTTGTAGTTAGACAACTTAAAGGTGTAGAAGAAATTGTTATTAGTCAGACAGGATCTGGTTATGATGCTCAAATTCCACCCACAATTATTATTGATGGAGATGGAGAATCTGCAGAATTAAAGGCTAAAGTATCTAGCACTGGTTCAATTACTGAAGTGGATATTATTAATGCTGGATCTGGTTATACAAAAGATCCTCGCGTAATTTTATCTCACCCTCAGGTGTTCAAAAAGGCAAATTATTATGTTGCTTTGGTTGAACATGAAAATTATGTAAAAATTAATGATATTTTTGTCAATGATGACAAAGAAGTTTTCTTCTGTGGTAAAACTTTAGATTCTTCAAGCAATGAAGTTGCCTTTATTTCCAAATTCTCCGAACTTGGTGTAAAAGAGTGGGAAAGAACTCTCGAAAGTTTAGTTGGAGAAACTTATACCGAATTCTTAAAGTTAGATGTAAGTGGGAATAATATTTGGGTTGTTGGACAAAATAAACCAAATATTGTATCACTTTCTGCATACAATCCTGATATCATTCTTGCAAAGTATGTACAAGCTGCTGATGGATTGAGTGCAACGCTAAGTTTCCAGAAAGGATACTCTGGAATTTCTGGTTCTACCCGAGCCGACAATGTTAGTACTATTGCCAAATATTCTGATAGTAGATATATTATTGGCGGATATACAAATACGAACTCTGCAAATCCTCAGGATGCTTTCATTGCTTCTATTGACTCAACTGGCGATTTTGCTGCAAAGAGAAAAATTGCATCCGCTTCTGGATCAGAAAAAATTACAGATCTTATCGTATTGAATGATGCTGTATACTTTGTTATGGAGACTGCTACATCTGATGGTAATGCAGATTCAAAAGTTGCTTTTGGTAAAGCATTGATCGGTACATCTGCAATTGATGTTCAGTGGATCAAAGAAATCAACAATACCGTATATTCTTTTAGAAATACTAGTTTAGTAGTAGATGAATTTGATGAATTTTATATTAGTGCTACCTTAGCACTTAAGTCTGATAATAATACCAAAAATAGTTTCTGGATTGGTAAGTTAGATACTGATGGCGATTTAATTTGGAATTACAGATATGTAACTCCATCTGGCAGTAATATCGATCTTGCTTCTAAAGCGAACATTGATATTTTTGGTGACTTAAATATTGCTTATACTAGGACTGATAGTACGACAAATCAAAAAACTGTCGATACTGTAAGAATTGGTTATGACGGAAAACTGAAAAAGCATACAAATCACAATTTCAATAAAAACAATATCGAAGGTATTACAGTAAATTCTATCACAGTAGATAATTCTGGCGATCCTTACATTTTTGGTCAAACTCAATGGAACAGAAATGAAGTTCTTTGTGAATTTGCAAGCGATGCTACCGATAAAACAGGTCATTATACACTTTCTACACTAAGTGCTACTGGTAGTGATGCTGTAAAATATGAGGGTGGATATGCTAAGATCTTCGGTAAAGATGCTACTGCTGGTCGTCTTTTAACAGTAGACACGATTAGTGCTGCAGATGCATCCAGAACAGAGGGCACATACGCTATTAGTGCTTCTGACTATACAACCGATGCATCTGGTACAGGTGCGACATTTAGTGTTGTTGTAGATGGTACTGGTGCAGCAACTATTACGATCACTAATCCTGGATCTGGATATGCTGTAGATGAAACTTTTACTATTACAGATGCAAATCTTGGTGGTGGAGGAGGTGCTTCTCTTACATTTGATGCTGCCACAGTTTCTGCTGTAGACGATTGGGTAAATGGTGCAATTAAAGTAGTTGGTACTGATCTCGGTACAAAACTAGATGGAGATTTTACTATTGAGTTTATGCTGCATAAAGATGCAGATGAAACCAATGATCACTCTCAAACTGAGCAAACTCTTATTGCCATTGGTGATGCATCAGACTCTACTGGTGGTCTTTGGATGTATTATGACATTGGCAATGGTAAGTTGGAATTAATTGTTACGAATAATTCAAATACAATTAATAGTGCATCTACACCACTGGCATCTACTCAAACTACAATGTTTGCTGATGATAGTTGGCAATTTATTGGTCTCAAAAAAGAAGGTGATGTATTTACAGCATATGTAAATGGCATTTCTGTAATCAGCAGTACTATTACTAATACAGATTTTGAAGATAAGGATCTTCATTTTGGTAATATTCCTGGTAGAGATGGAACTGCAGGATCATTCCGATATAATGAACAGGGTCAATTCTATATCGACAATCTCAGAATTAGAAATAGAGCAGTAACCCCAGACGTTCCTTCTGATGTCACTGCAGTTCCTCCAACTAATACATTTGCACTTGCTTATGATTGGACTGATGATGATTGGTTTACTGATTATGTTAAGAGGTATGATTATATTGATTATGTTGGTTGGGGATTAAAAACGGATAAAGATTCTGATTCTGATAGACTTGGTGATCAAGGAACACAAACAAATACAAATGTCGGTTTTGTTAGAACTGCAATCACTCCTGTAACAGGGTCTATTCTTACAGTTACTAATACTGGATTTACTCTTGGTAGTGCTGGTCTTCAAGGATTGGATTTTGAAGATGCTAACATTTCGATGTCTCAAGATTCTGAAACATTAACATATTCTTCTGATGAGTGGAGTTCTAGAACAGCAACTGTTCCTTCTCCAGGATCCAGAAAACTTAAAATTTCTGCAGGTGTGAAGAATCGTTACTATATGAAGGTAACATCGACCAGTAAAGTTGATAATATTCAAGAATTGACAATTAATCAGGATTTTAACTTTACAGTCGGATCTAAATTGGTGCTTAACAATACCTCTGGTTCTTTTGTTAATAGTGGTTATGTTCTTCGTGTGGATAATACCGACAACAAAGTTTATTTGGCAGTAAATAATAACTCTTGGTCTAATGATTTAAACACGGGTCGTTTATCAACCGCTCAGTTCGATGAATCTAGCTCATATGGAATTGTAGGCAAACAACCAAATGATATTAACGTAATTACTGATTATATCTTTGCGGATAAAGTTAATACTACCCCAGGAACATTTGATTTTGATCTTGCCGATTATAATTTAGATAAAACTGCAGCCACTACAGGAAATGGAGATCTTGACGAGTTTGCAACATTTAAATCTTTTAACATTAATCATTATAGTGTTAGAATTGTTGAAATTTCTGGATCTTCTGCGTTTATCCCAGGATCTGTAATTGATATTACATCTGCCGATATTTCTTTTAATGCTGCTAAATCCACAGCAAGAATTACTAATTTAACTGGTGTAACTAAGATTACGCTAATTTCTACTTTAGATAAAATCTTACAAGCAACTGCTGTTTCAAATACAGATGAAGTTTATGTAATTACTGGAAAGAGGCATTATCTTTCTGTAGGTGATAACATTTTTGTAGATGGTAATCCAACTAGACAAGTTGGCAGTATTGCATATGATGAATATGATGGATCTTTTGTTGTTGATACTGTTGTAAGTAACAAAGAATTTATTTACAAATTACCTGCGACAGCAGTGTCTGATCCCACAACAACTCCTGGTGATGTTAGTATTTTTGCTAAATCGCCCGTATTAAAGATGTATTACGGACATCAATATCTTTTTGATGTATCTCATTCATCGATGTTGGGATCTAATATTTCTTTCTCTAAAGATAATCTTTACAAATTAGAATATTCCTTCAACTCTATTGATCGAGTTGGAACTCCTGGAGTTACTGCAGAAGGTCAACCTACTCCAACAGTAAAATTAAAAGTTGATAGGGAATTTGTTACTAATATTTCATATTACTTTGATCCTTCTAGAACTGGTGCAGATTCTCCCATTGATACAAGTAGTTATCTTGATATTGTGGATTCACCTTATTTGGGGACATTTACTATCACAGGAGTTGATGGTGCTACGATTACCCAAGGACCAAACGTATTTAAATTCCTTCTTGCAAATGAACCAGAAGCCAATGCAAATATTACAAAAACTTCTTATACGACAAGTTCTAAAAAAGCAGTTGGTGCAATTGGAGACATAAGATTAGTTAATTCAGGTGGATTCTATTCCAAGTTGCCAGTTATTACAAATATTCAATCATCTAGAAAAATTGAAAGAGTTCAAATTAATGAACCTGGAACAGAGTATGCTGTAGGTACATATAATTCGGTTCCAATCAAAGGGGATGGTGAAGGAGGATTTGTTTCTATTACTGTTGCTGATGGTACAGATAGTGAGGGAGAAACTATTCCTGGACAAATTCAAGAGGTGTCAATTACTTCTCCTGGAAAGGGATACACCACTGCTTCTATCGATATTGAATCCATTGAAGGTATCCTTGGACCTGGATTAACTGGATCTGGTGCTGAGATTGAAGTTGTTATTCCCGCTTTTGGATCTGGTGCTGTTATCTTTGCTAAAGGTGATAATGTTGGTAAGATTAAAAAACTTAAGAACAATAATTTTGGTTATGACTATACACATGACTATACTCTTCGTCCTGAGATTACATTCCCAATCAATGCACAGTTAACATCTACCAGTATTCTTGATAGTATCACTGTTACTGACCCTGGTTCTGGATATTCTCAAGCACCTTCTGTAGAAATTACAGGTGGCGGTGGATCTGGTGCTATTGCTGAAGCAACTATTAAAAATGGTAGAATTGACACTATTGAGATCAAAGATCCTGGTGCAGGATATTCTTCTGCTCCAAATGTTAGACTTAAATCTTCATTTAATTATGTTGTTAACCTTGATTTGGGTTTACTTCAGTTTGCTTTTCCCCATGGAATTACTAATGGATCTGAAGTTACCTTAAACGTTATTGATACTGGAGATGGTACAGAGTTTCCTTTAGCATCTGGTGCTATTGGTAGATTAAATGCAACTACAACATATTTTGCTATTACAGGTGCTGCAAATTCTCTAGAGAATGATCAAATGAAACTCGCCATCACTGCAGCAAATGCTGAATTGGGTGATGCTATTGCTTTTGTTAATGCTGGAACTGGTAGGCAGCAAGTATTGACAGAATCTTTTGGTGCAGCTGCCACTGCAAATGTAATTACTTCGACATTCTTAGAAGGTGAACAGGTCTATCAGGGTGAATCCTTAGATCTTTCTACTGCTACTGGTTATGTTTCTACTAATCAAGGTTGGCAAATTGGTCCTAGAATTTTGAAGATTGTAAATTATGAAGGCAATTTTGTTGAAGGTGAAAGTGTAACAGGTGTTATTTCTAAGTCTTCTGGTGTTATTAGTAATGTTAATATTGCAAAGGGCGTTCTAGAAATTGGATCTATAACAAAAACTACGGGACAATTCATTGATGATGTTGGTAAACCTTCTGAAATTATTCAGAAGATTCAAGACTCTTATTATTATCAAGACTTCTCTTATGCGATTAGATCTTCTGTTTCTATTGGAGACTGGAAAGATATCCTTGTTAAGAATGTTCATCCCGCATCCTTTAAAGTTTTTGGTGAACTTAATTTGGAGGAATATGGTTATACTGCAAATAAAGAAATTGATTTTGAACTTACAAAGTCTGTAGAACTTGCAAGAAATGCAATTGTTCCTAATATTCAAAATTTTGCTTTAGCCGAACCAATTTATTCTGAGTTTAATAATACTGAAGTTCTTTTCCGTCAGAAAAAACTTACTTCTTCAGAAAACATTCTGACTTCAGTTGTCCAAAGATTGGATGATATTTCTAATCTATTTGATGGTGTTAAAAAGCAATTCCCACTTACCGTTGATAATGGAAATAATGTTATTGCAAATGCAAATCAACTTTTGATTGTTCTTAATGGTGTTGCACAAACTCCAAATACTTCTTTTGAAGTTCAGGGAGATTCTATTATTTTCTCCGAACCACCACAACCTCCTGCAAGTATAAAATATGTAAACATTGGAGTTTCTCAGATAGCTACAAAGACGTTATCATTCACATTTACTAGTGGTCCTTTCCCCATCATTGGTAATAGTATAGTTGGTGTTGTCTCTGGTGCTCGTCTTACTGTAACTTCTGTTATTGGTAATGATGCATCTGGTTTTGTTACTGAAGGAACATTCCAGATAAATGAGCAGTGTCAAGTTGGGGCAACAGGATTCTCAGGAACACTTTCTGCTATTACAGATGTTGTAAACAGTGGATTATTTACTTTTAATGAACAAGTCACAAATCTCACTGGAAATACTGCAAAGGTAGAAGTTGTAAACCTCGAAACGGGTCAAGAGACACCAGTTGCAAAACTTCGTTATAGTATTGGTGCTGCTACAACATCTATTGAAGTTGTATCCTCAACATCTAATACAGATGCTCCTGTTGCTACAGGAACATTTACTTTGAATGAGAATTATCAAATCGGTTCTGAAATTGTAACAGTTACATCTGTAACTAATGGGTCGGAATCAACAACAATAGTTGTAACAAGAGGTGTACTTGGAACTGCATCTGTATCTCATCAAGAAGATGCTCCAGTTTATTCTACTGAGATTGAAATTACTAACTCTCTTACATTGAGTAAAACTGCTGGTACATATCAGTCTACTCCTGGATTATATGATATTCAGTTAGATGATTATATTATTGGTGCTCAATCTGGAGTTGTTGCTCGTGTTACTTCTACTAGTGCATATCAAGATCCTACAACTAATGAATTTATTGAGCAAGTCAACATTTCTGCTGGTTCATCTTTCTTTGGTTTACTTTTCAACCGTTTAGCATCTGTTACTTATCCTAATGCTATTCTGGACGATATTTCAAAATCTCAGATATCTATCGTCGATTTTGACGATAATCAAACAGCATTTAACACCGATTTTCCGTCTAGCGAATCTATTAGTAATAATATTATTGTATATGATGGAGAAAGTGGTGACTTACAAGATGATGAATTTATCAGAAACTATAAAATTGAATATGGTTCTGAGGTGGGTGGTAATTTCACTGATAGTGAAGATGTTACTGTTAGAAAATTAACATTTACGGATTCTGTTGGAACTGGATTCTTTGCTGAGGGACATGTCATCAGAACTGAAGATACTAAAGCATATGTTGTTGGATACAATCAAGCAACTAAGACTGTATATCTGGGTAAAATTGGTCGTTGTTTATCCACAGGTGAAGATTACTTTGATATTACTTTTAATGGAGATGCAGAACTTGATACTGCTCAGAAAAAGTTTGGCACATCTTCACTTGTTCTAGATGGAACTGGTGATTATCTCTCCATCCCAACTTCCACTGAACTTGGACTTGGTTCTGCTGATTTTACTATTGAAGCTTGGATTCGTCCTGCAAACGTAAGTGGTGCTAAAGCAATCATCGACTTTAGAACCACTGGAACTGAAGTTTCTCCATATCTGTATTTGGATGGTGCAAATCTGAAGTATTTTGTAAATGGTTCTGTTGCGATTACTGGCACGGCAACTCTTGCCGCAAATACTTGGTATCATGTCACTGTTTCTAGAACAAGTTCAGTCACTAAGATGTTTGTTGGTGGTGTACAAGATGGAAGTAATTATTCTGACTCGAATAATTATGGCACTACAAAACCAATTAGAATTGGTGCAACAGTTGTTCCTGGTGACTTCTTTAATGGACATATTGATGAGGTTAGAGTTTCGGATACTGCTCGTTATACGGCACCATTTACTGCATCCACTCACATGTTCCAAGGTGATAGCAACACCGTTATGTTATTGCATTTTGATGGTGCTGATGAGCAAACCTATACTGAAGATTGGTCTGGTGGAGAGTCTTTAACAAATAATGAAGAGTTTAACAATGATGCAATTCTTGCAACATATAATGCAAATGATCAAGTTGCACCTGTAACTGGATTTGATGGCAAGACTCACAGATATTATGATGCTGCAAATCTGATTATCGCTAACAAAGACTTTGTTGCTAAAGAAGCAGTCTATCTGTTAACTCAGCAATATCCTTCTTTGGTTATTCCTGGCGGTAACGTAAATTGTGAAGATGATGTTCGTGACATCTTAGATGCAATTGTTGAGGATATGCGTAATGGTTCTAATAGTCATATTTGGGATGCTTCTGCTCTCTATGTCGATAGAACTGCAAATCCCATTACTATCAGTTATGTTGACACTGAAGTTACAGAAACTGTTTGGGCATACGATAAGGTCAAAGAAATTCTTCAATATATCATCAACAATGTGCTTTGGACAGTTCAGGGTAGTCATGGTTTAACTCAGTTTACCGATTCCACCTTAACTGACTCCGATAATAATACATACACCACATTTACTCCGACTGCAGCAACATATGATGCGGCAACAGGTGATCTTGTTCTGACTATTGGAACCAACTCTCTTACAACATCTTCTTTGGTTGCATTAGAGCGTGATTCCATCACATTTACTTGTGCAGATGATGGTAATGATCGTGAAATTGCTTACCCAGATAAAGGTAATGCAACTGCATATGATAAAGTTCTTGCGGTG
>CEVG01043981.1_pt1 | contig 16465 bp, 12 predicted proteins | sample 356511 | NCBI WGS metagenome assembly CEVG01 (sample SAMEA2623426, study PRJEB7988) | marine metagenome | biome: marine biome (ENVO:00000447); feature: surface water layer (ENVO:00002042); material: "saline water (ENVO:00002010), including plankton (ENVO:xxxxxxxx)" | depth 5 m | reverse complement strand
GCAATATATTCTTTAAGCATATAAGCATATGCATCTGCATAATCGATTGAATCAGTTGTGCTTCTTACAGCAACTTTGTCATCTGCTGGATTGTCTTCTCCGCCTTTTAGTGATAATTCAAGTTGTTCTTTTTCTTTTGGATCAATTGGTTTGACTTTGTGCATCTCTTTGTTTTTGTCGTCAACAGTTTGAAGAGCACCTTGTGCCGCCGCCGCGGCTGGACCACCAATGTCCATAATTTTTTCAATTGTCTCGTCTGCATTGTCAAGTACAGCAATCGCTTGATCTATTTGATCGCTTGTTAAAACATCTTTTGGAATTTCTTTAATTGTTTGTGCAAGTGCAGTTAAATCTTGGTTTGCTTGTTGTGTTGTTGCAAGGAATCCATGTAATTCACCTGCCGCTTTGTAGTACTCGGGACTAAATGTTTCTGCATTTGCCGCCGCATCAGACAATGCTTTGTATGTTGCAACTTGATCAGCAGTCATTGTCATATCATAATTGTAAAAGAAGCCGTTGATGTTACCAGACATTTTTAAGTTACGTGCACCGTCAAGTACACCTGCATCAAATCCTGCATCTGCTACTGCGCCATCTACTGCCGCTTCGAAGTTGGCTTTTTCAAAGCCTTTCATCATTGCATCTGCTTCTGCTTCACTACCTGTTGCAATGTTGTCAACCATGTTATCAGTTAAGCCTTGGATTGCCATACCAGCAAGAGCACCATATGCCGCTGTTTTAACTGACTTACCAACTGCTGTTGAAAGTTTTTCACCTTGTAATAAATCTTTTGTTGAACGTAAAATTAAACCAGCGGCCGCACCACCCATTGGTCCACCTGCGAATGCCGCCACAGTAGTTAAGATACCAACTGCAATACTTGCCTTGCCTGGATTTTCTTTTGCCCAGTCACTTACTTTTTTAATACCTTGTACAATTTTTGAGTCTGAATTTTCTGATTCAATTTTCTTTTTAAGTTCTTCAAACTTCTGATCCATGTTTTTAACTGGACCAGCGTTTTGTGCCATGCGTCCTAATTCATTAATTTTTGCATCTACTTTTTTAGCAATGTCTACAGGAAGTTTAGCAACTGCCGCCGCGGCGCCTCCTACTTTACCAGCAATAGTTTTATTATCGCCACTTGCCATTGCAGTATCTTCTGCGCCTTGGAAGATTGCTTTGATTTGATCTGCTGTTAGTGTTTGCTCACATACTTTTTGATATTCTTCAAGTAGTGGCCAAAGTTCACGTTCCCATCTGTTTAAATAAATTTTTTGTGTTTCAGTTAGATCCTGATAACCTTCAGTAAGTATTTGTGATGTTCTATTGTTTGGTGTGTTTAATTCGTAAAGTTTCATTATAACATACTCGCTAACTGTTTCTTTTCACCTGAGTTAAGTTGATCTAATTGTGCTTGAATCCCAGGAGGTATTGATTTTGCTTGTCCTACTGCACTACCATTACCTTGTGGCGGTGCCTTGCCAGCCGGTGCAGTTGAACTACCTGTTGCAGTAGCACCTGCACCTGTAGTTGTACCCGTGCCAGCACCCGCGCCAGCGGAAGCCCCTGCCGACGGTTGGGCACCTGCTCCTGCAGATCCACCGCCAACTCTTTTAGAATCTTGTACAACTTTTAACAAAACTTTGTCTAATGACTTTTTATTACCCTGTCCATTAGGATCAACACCTGCAACAGGATACTTTTTGCTCTTTAACCAGGCTACTAATTCACTATTATCAAACTTATTAATATTTTGTCCAGTTTGTCCCATGTAATTTTGGAACTCACCACGTAATTTATTTGCTTCATCACCAGTATCATATGAACCTGCCATGCCCATAGCAGTATTTTTCATACCAACTTTTGCGGCCGCTTTAGCACCAAACTTACGTAAGCCTTGTTTAATACCGCTTACAGGTGCCTCATTAGTGGGTTCTTTTTGTGTTTCTACTACAATTTGTGATACTTTCATCGTAAAGTCCTTGTTTTTTAACTAATACTATTTATTATCGATAAGTATTATTAAATATTCTTACGATGAGTAACAATAAATTTATTGTTGTTGTCAAGAATGCAGTAAACCGTTGCGATAGTGCGGATGAGGCATTTGAAGTGGCATACAACCTACAAAACATCAACCCCAACGAGGAATACGAGATACTCGAGGTACACCCGCCACGCCCTAAGGGGCTGGGCCGCGACCCGGACTTGTATGATTAAATCATGAACAAAAAAGAGGTAGTAGAGTTAGAAAGTGCCTTTTTGGCTTTTATGGAAAAGGCTGAAGAATTAGGTTTCTATTTTACACGTGATAGTGAGATTGTTTGTAAACATAATACAGGTACAGAGAATCAGATCAATACCGAAGTGAAAATGCGACCTAATGATTATCTTAAAGATCTAAGCAATCGTTATTAAGTAACTGTAAAGTTGATCTAAAGATCAACTGTGTTTTCGCTTTCGCTCAAACACTTATTTTGTGCTATAATAAATGCGAAGCATTTAGCATCATGTAGATAGTTGAGCCACAATTCGCCCGTTGCCGGACGAACTGTTTGGTTTCACATCATGTGAGTTAGCATCACCAAACTGTTTAACAAGATTACATATATTATATGTACGGAAGCGGTAGACCTTCAACTCCCTACTTGAGCATTCGCAATATCCACGGAAAGCAATCAGTCCCAAACAGTCGAAACTTCATGCCTTGACGGTTGCTTTTTCTCAGAGCCGTCATCTTTTATGCCTTAAGTTAGCATTGTCCTTGCAACGCACCAGTGTCTGAACATACTTTCACAATGTCCTCAAGGTGAGTCGAGCCGCCCCGACCAAACAATGTTGCTATGTACTTGCCTATTTTAATTTTTTAAGTGCTTCTTTAAGAATTTTTGAACTTCCAACACGTACATTGATAATACCATTGTAATATTCATCAGTTTCTAAAACTCTTCTATCGAATTGTTCTTTGGCTTCAAGATAACTTAATACGCCTTTGCTTTCACAGTAGTGTAAAATTTCCCTTGTAAACTTGTCTTCGCCTAATTTTTGTACATCTTCAAGTAAATGATCTGAAGATCCCCAATAGTCTCTCCAGTCTGATTCTACTTTTTCACGTCTTTTGTTTTTTCTGCCTTTTAAGGGTGGGCGTGTTTTTTTAAATTTTGCTAATTTCTTGCCTATGTACTTACGATTATTTGTTGTGTTTGTTATTATGTACACAAAGCCTTCAATACCTTCTGGTATTTCTGAAACTTCTTGTCCTTTGTAAGTCCACTTCATAGTGATACTTACTCTTACCTATTCTGCCTTGGGGTCTTTTTTGGAATCGTATGCCTTTTTTATTTCGTCCATACGTATTTTAGCCTGTGATCTGATTTCTCTCAACCATTTTCGAGATTCTTGCATGGTGCGTACACCACCATTTTTCTCAAAACGTTCGTTTGCTTTGTAATATTCTAAGTAAGCCTTAGTTAATTTGTCATGTGTATCGTCTTGTATGCTCATTGTACTATATCAATATCATTTGCGTAACTTGTAAAGCCGTTTTCTTTTACAACCTTTAGTACATTGTTTACACGACCTTGTAATTCATCCTTGTGCGAAATAAGATATATGTTCTTTTTGCGTTCTCTACCCATTTTCTTAAGAATAGCCAAACTGTTTTCTACACCTTGTGTATCCATTCCGCTATCAATAAGTTCATCAACAAATAATAAGTTGATACTTTGATATAAACTTTCCCATACATCTCTAAATGCAAAACTTAATCCAAGTATAAGTCTGTTTCTTTCACCTCTACTTAAATTATCAAAGTCTAAGTCCTGTCCAAGTTGTGTAATTTCCACAGTTAAGTCATTTTGGAAAACAACTGTGTGCGGTAATCCTACTTTATCAAGATAGTGTGTTAGTCTATTGTTTAGATAAGCAAGATTTTGCTCAATAATCTTTTTACGTATAAACGAATCTTTGTTTGTTAGCAGTTTATACAAGAAGTTTTGATGTTCTTGCATACTTGTTAGTTCATTTACAGTGTCCCAATTGACTTCTTGTATTGCAGTTTGCTCAAGTTCTTCAATTTGATCAACATAAGGATCTGATTCTGTTTCTTTACTCTTAAGTGCTTGTTTAAGATTGTCAACATTACTTCTATGCTCGTATGCTTCTTTGGCAGTTTCATAAAAAGTAATCGGCTTACTATCAAGTTCACCTATTTCAGAAAGTTTTTCTTGTACCTTTTCAAACTTTGTATTAATTTCCATCAAGTATGTCATAGTTTCACCATACTCTGATTGAAGTTTACTTTTAATTTCTTCTTTCTTTTCTTCGTGTAAGTCTTGTCCACAAGCATGACACTTTGCATCATCAAGGGATTCAAGTTCATTAGTAACTTTTGTAACTTGTCTATCAGTTTGTTGTAATGCACTTTCAAGTGTTGCACGTTCTTTTTCTAAATTACGTTTGTGTTTGTCTGTTTCTTCCCAAGTTTGTAGTGTTTCATGACTTGCAATCTCTGTTTCAATGTCAAGACTTTCTAATTCATCAATACCGTTCTGTAATTTTTCACAGTCTTTTGCATTTTGTTGACGCCAAGCATTGCTTTTAATTTTTAAACTGCTAATTGTTTCTGCAACTTTTTCGTTTGCAGTTTGAATACCATTTATTCTTGCAGTTTCTTCTGTAATACCGTCACGTACTTCTTTTTGTTTTACTTTTAACTGTTCTGCTTTTTCAGAAAGAATAGTAATACCAAGTAACTGTTCAATAATAGCACGTTGATCATTTGGCTTTAAACTTAAAAAAGGTTCTGTATAAGTGTTTAGTGCAACCAAATGCTTAAACATTGTATGACTCATTTGTAATAAGTCATCAATAGTTTCTTGTGTCTTACGGCTATCGCCTTGCGACTCGTCTGTAATTTCTTGTTCTTGATCTTCAATAAAAAACTTTAGTACATTAGGACCACGTCCTCTTTCTACTCTGTATTTTGTACCATTCTTTTCAAAGTTAAGTGTAACCAACATACCTTTGCCGTTGGTTTTGTTAATTAAATTATTTCTTTTAATGTTTGTCAGGGCCACACCATACAACGCATAAGAAAGTGCGTTGATGATGGTGGTCTTACCTGTACCGTTACGTGAGCCTGAGTCATCTCCTCCTTGATCCAAGTTTTCTCCAAGCACCAGTGTAAGTTGTCTGTTGCTGAAGTCAACTGCTTGGGTCTGATTACCCACACTCATAAAGTTTTTAACGGTTAAGTCTTTTACAATTATCATCTACAAGTCGCCATAAATGTTTAAAAGTGTTTGTTTGTTGTAGTTTTCGCTTTCAATAGCATTAATTTCTTCTGCTACAATTTGATCAACACTTTCAAACTTGGTTATATCAATGTCAGTATTGATTTGATCATCTTGCAGACTTGGAATCAAAGTAATTTCACGACAGTTATATTGACGCATAAATTCTTCTTTGATAAAACTTGCTTCTTCATAACTAATTGGAATGTCCAAAGTAACACGTAGATACATTTTATCCTTTATCATACTGTCCTTTTGATCAATTAGTTGACTTAATTTTACAGTTCGATACTTGGGACAGTTTGGCCAATCAAGGTATTGCGGTTCGCCACCGTGTTCGAGGATCATCATACCTCTCTTGTCGTCCCAAGCATCTGCGTAGTTGTGGGGAAAAGAGTTACCAATGTAAGTTACGTTACCTTGGGTCTGTCTTTTATGGAAGTGCCCACTGAATACATAGTCTTGATGTACAAAATGTTTCGATTGGAGTTCGCCTGTTTCAGGCATCATGACCATTGCATTCATATAAAAGTTTGGAAGTTCGAAGTGTCCAAACATATATTTGCTTTTAACATTAGGAATCTTTTTCCATTCATCTCCTACAAGCCACGGAACCATTGTGCTGTCACCAATTGTAGTCATTTCATTTACAACAGTAACACCTTCAATATGTTTTGCGTACTCTACAGAGTGAACATCTCTTTTATCTTTGTAATATAAATCGTGATTACCTGGAAAGTAAAAAAACTGATCAAATGCTTTTCCAAGTTTTTCTAAACAACGGATTGAATAATCCATTGTTACAATATTAAGACTATTTCGATTGTGATGCCAGTCACCCATAAAGATGCCTGTTTCACAGCCGTTCTTTTTGGCTTGTTCTATAAACCAATCAACAAATTCTTCACAGTCATCATTGTGTGTTTTTGAATTACTTTTTAATCCAAAATGGATATCTGTGAATACTGCACATTTTTTAAACAAAATATATACCTCGAACTTTCTTTATTCTACAACAAAAACAATTAAAAGTCAACCTACTTTGAGTTCTTTAGTTGCTCTTTTCTTGCGTCTTCTAATTGTCGCTCCCACTCGCCTTCCATCTGACGTGTATAACTTGGAGTCATATCATTCATCTCTAATATGTCGTCTCGAATATTTTGATTACGTTTTTCAATGTTAATAACTCTAACAAATGAGTTGGTTACTGCCGCAGTGTAATATGCAAATGGATTAGCAGATTTTGATTCGTCAAACTGTAAACCAATCTGTGTTAACTGCAATATTGCTTGTCCACGCATTTCGTCATTGTAAGTGTAACCTCTTACATTACCTCTTGTACCATATCTGTCACACAGTTTCATCCACATACGAGCAAGTTTTTCTGTAGTCTTTCCGTGTGTCAAACTAAATGATCCATTTGACATTCCGCCAACCCAATGTGATTTACCTACAACTTTTAGTTCATCATTCTCATCAAATTTATAGTGTTGGAATGGTGGAAAATTTAATTTTACTTTTGTATCTGCTATTGTTTTAGGATTGCGTTTACGACCTTTTTCTTCTGGAATGTGATCAAAAGTCATAATACGGAAAATTAATTCATCTTTTTGCATTTTCCTATAATCAATTTGACATTCTGCTTGTTTTACTTTTTCTCCGGCGGCTTTTCTTGCTTCATAATCCTGTGTGCTTAATCTTTTTGCTTTGTTTCTCTTTGCTTCTGCTATTGTTCTTACATTAATTTTTTCTACACTTGGTAAAATGATGTCGTATTGTGCATACGAGTCATCAACATAACTACAATAACTTGATTTGGACTTATGTATTTCCAGCAATAAGTCCTTGTTATTCAAATAGTTTGTTCTTTTCATACGAATCTCCAATAAATATTCACTATTATAATATACTCTGATAATTTTGTCAATAAATACTTTAGTAAAGGATAACCAATTATGGCTGAAGCAGTAGATAACAAAAAGAATCCCCAAGATAGCGGTAACATTGTAAACAGTGCAGTGAATTTCGCTAAAGACGGTATTGACAGTTTTAAAGATTCTGCACAAGGGTTTATGAAAGGAATTCGTTCTCGCACTATTCCTGCAGACGGTGAAGCACCACAAATAGGTTTATCTTCAGCAACTTGGTCAGCAGATCCAAATGGAAAAGATTGGCGAGTCAAATTAAGTATTCCTCCATTAAAAGCATTTGAGGATAGTAAAATCTTGATGAGACTGAAACACATAACAAACGGTTTAGCATTTCCATATACGCCTACAATTATTATGAGTCATCAAGCAAGTTATCAGGCAATTACACCTGTTCATAGTAATTATCCGTTCTATGCATATCAGAATTCAAGTGTGGATCAGATGACACTTACAGGTCAGTTTTATGTACAGAATGCAATGGAAGGCGAATATTGGATTGGTGCATTGCATTATCTTAGAACAATTACAAAAATGTTTTATGGCCAAGGAGAATTTCAAGGTGCTCCTCCACCTGTTGTAAAATTAAATGGATATGGAGATTATGTATTCAAAGATGTGCCAGTCGTTGTAACAAACTTTACTTTAGATATGCCTACAGAAGTTGACTACATTGCAGTTAATATGTCAAGATTTGGAGAAGTACTTACTGCAACAGATTTTGATGTTGAAACTACAACATCTGGACAAATTGCTTACGTTCCAACAGAATCACAAGTAACAGTTTCACTACAACCAATTTACTCAAGATCGGAAGTAGAGAAATTCAGTTTAGACAAATTTGTATCCGGTGGATACCTTGGTACTAATAACAGAGGATTTATTTAATGGCAAATGAATCACCATGGGCAAGAACAAAAATTAGAGATGGCCAATACTTGGACATTTTAAAAATTAGACCTGTACCTGAAGATAGTGATGATGTAATTTATGAAATACAATCACAGTATCATCAACGTCCAGATTTGTTAGCCTATGATATGTACGGTTCCTCAAAATTATGGTGGGTGTACGCTCAACGTAATATGGATACACTTAAAGATCCTGTTTATGATTTTCAAACAGGCTTATCAATATACGTTCCTAAAGGTAGCCGACTAAGACAGTTATTAGGAGGTTAATATGGGAATCAAACCAGTAACCGTTACCAAAGACAAATACAAGTGGATCACAGTTGACGGTGTAGACGAAGATGGATTTGAATACACTGAAACTAAACGTGTTCCTATTGATTACGTTGAACCAGTAGTTCCTACTATTGCAGACGACTTTGAAGGCGAACGTCCTGATGCATACTACGATGATGCAGGTACACTTAATATTACAGTAACCAAAGAATTCAAGGTAGGTGAAACTGAAGAAGTAGACAAACCAACTGAAAAGGTTGCAGAAACAAATGCACCAGATTATTTGCAACCATCAAGAACTGCTTACACAGAAGATGGCAGGATTGTAAACTTACCTATTCCAAACAGTCTTAGAAAGTTTGCAAGTTACAATTATAAAATTGGAATGTATGCACTTACAGATGAGGAACTTAATGATCCTGATGCAACTTACAGAATTAAAAAACCTCGCATTGCTATTTTTCAAAGCGGCGGCGGTCTTGGAGACAAAAAAGTTACAACTGCTTATGAAGTGGGTGGACAGAAAGTAGAATTTTTTATACAAGCATTAGAGTTTGAAACTATTATTGCACCAACAAGATCAAAAGGTGCCACTAATGCTACAAGTTTTAGATTAGAAATTCAAGAACCATATAGCATGGGATTGTTTTTACAGGCTATGCAGGTTGCGGCCTTTGATGCAGGACATACAAATTATACACAGTCACCATTTTTGTTAGTAATAGAATTTATAGGTTGGGACCAAGATGGAAATCCACATACAGTTCCGTCAGCAACAAAACGTATTCCATTTAAATTAGTTGGTAGCGGACTGCAAGTTACACAAGGAGGTAGTGCATACACTATGGAAGGTGTTGCATACAATGAAGCGGCACTGTCAGACCAAGTACAAAGACTGCCTGTTGATGTTACTATTGCAGGTAGAACACTTGAAAGTATGTTGCAGAGTGGACTAAGAAGTTTAACAACTGAAATAAATGATCATCTACTTAAAGCATCAAATGACGATAAAGTAAAAACTGCTGATCAATACATTATTGTATTTCCTAAAAATCGTGCTACTGCAAAAAACAGCAACAGTGCAAACACAGACAGTGGTGATAGAGCAACAGACGGAAAAGTAGAAGAAACAGGAAAAATTACAGTAAGTGCGGCAAGTAAACAAGCAATTATTGAAGATGCAAAAACACCAGAAGAAATTTATCAAAAAATTGCGGCACTTAACAATGGTGAATTACCTGAAGGCTTTGATGAATATCTTAGTAAAAAATTAGGATTTATTGTACAGCGTTCTGCACTTGGTCAAGACATACTTGACAAACAAACAGGAGCCAGCAAGGCAAATAAAATAGGACAGGCTCAGGTGTTTAATCTTGAAGCCTTAGGTGCTACACAACAGCCATTTGGATTAGCAGGATTGACTTGGGACAAAGAAAAGAAAGTTTTCAAAAGAGATAACGGCGGATTACAGATTGATCCAGGACTTGGTACAATTAAATTTCTAAAAGGAACACGTATTCAAGATGTAATTGAAGAAATGATTACTATCAGTGAATATGGCAGAGCATTACCAGAAGCCACAGTTGACAAACATGGATTTAAGGATTGGTTTAGAATAGACACACAGGTATTCCAAGTGTCAGATAAAGAAACAGAACAGCAGATTGGTCGTAAGCCAAGAATCTATGTGTACAGAGTTTTACCTTTCAAAGTGCATGAATCAAGATTTATTGCACCTACGCAGAGTATAGCGGGTATTTCTGCACTTAAGAAACAGGTATGTAAAAGTTACAATTACATTTACAGTGGACAAAATGAAGATATAATTGATGTACAAATCAATCTTGATAATACATTCTTTAAAAGTATTTCACCAGGTAACTTTCCTAAAACAGATCTTGCAGACGGAGCCAAGTCAGGTGAAGTACAAACAGGTACTACAAAAACCAAAGACGGTGATAAAGAATCTATTCCAGAAGGACAGATAAGAAATACAGAAAATACAGATGCCAAGGCGGCAGGTGCATATCCAAGTGGCGATCCTAAGATTGATATAGCACGTAGATTTAACGAAGCCATTGTAAACAGTAATGTTGACATGATTACTCTTGATATGCAGATATGGGGAGATCCATATTATATTGCAGATAGTGGTGTAGGAAATTACAATTCAGAAAACACTTCATTTATAAACGTAGATAGCAATGGTGCTATTGATTATCAAAGTGGTGAAATAGATGTTGAAGTTAATTTTAGAACTCCTGTAGATATTAGAAACTCAACAGGACTAATGAAGTTTCCAGATGAACAAATCAGTGTTAACACATTCAGTGGATTGTACCAGGTAATTAAAGTAGACAACGTGTTTAGAGATGGACAGTTTACACAGACACTTGATCTTGTAAGACGTGGTAATCAGTACGTTAACAAAGCAAGTGATCAAAGTGATAAGAAGGCAACTGAAATTGTGCCTACTGATGAAAACGGAAGTACATAATGGCTCAAGAAAAACGTACCGCAGGTAATGAACCCAAACTTGATAGTGGCCCGTATATTGCTCGTATCATAGGACATCTTGATCCTAACTATATGGGTGCATTAGAAGTTGAACTGCTTAAATCCAATGTAACAAACAATGACAAACAGTTTGATGGACAGACTTTTAAAGTAGGCTGTGCATTTCCTTTTTATGGACAAACACCTGTAGACGCTATTAGCAAAAACAAAGATTTTAAATTTTCACAACAGAGTTATGGTATGTGGTTTGTTCCACCTGATGTTGGAACCAGAGTATTAGTAACTTTTGTTGAAGGTCAGCCTAACCAAGGTTATTGGTTTGGTTGTGTGCCAGACAACTACACAAACTTTAGTATGCCTGACATGGTTGCTACTACATTTTTCAATGATGGTACCAAAGGTCTTGGAGCAACAGAAAGTATTAGCAAAACAGGTAAAGCAGTAGTTGGAGAAATTAACAAAAAGAATCTTGAAGATAACAAAGGCAACGATCCTACAAAGTTTAAAAAGCCTATTAACAACAAGTTCAATGATATACTGTTACAACAGGGCATTGAAAGTGATGGCACAAGAGGATTGAGTACAGCAAGTGCAAGACGTGAAGTACCAAGCACAGTGTTTGGAGTAAGCACACCAGGACCGTTAGACAAAGGACCAGGCGCAGTTACTACCAAGTACGGCACCAAAGGTGCCTACGCAGATGTTCCTGCCAGCCGCTTAGGCGGTACGCACTTTGTAATGGACGATGGTGATGACAAAATTTTACGTAAAGGTCCGGCCAGTACAACAGCAAAAGAATATGTTAATGTTGAAATGGGAGAAAAAGGTGATGTAAGCCTGCCACACAACGAATTGATGCGTATCAGAACACGTACAGGACATCAAATACTTTTCCATAACACAGAAGATCTAATACGTATAGATCATGGTAGTGGTAACTCATGGATTGAAATGAGTGCTAATGGTAAAATTGATGTGTACTCAAAAGACAGTATCAGTATGCATACTGAAAACGATTTAAACATTACTGCTGATAGAGATATTAATCTACAGGCAGGACGCAAAACTAACATCATGAGTAAAAGCGATATACAGGTAGAAACAGGAGGTTCAATGACTACATTGGTTACTATGAACAACAGTGTTACTACCAAACTAAACTATGATGTAAACACAGGCCAAGCAAATAAATTTACAGCAGGTACCACTACAGATATATTAAGCGGAGGCAACCATACGGAAACTGCTTCACAGATCCACATGAATGGGCCGCAGGCCGCTACCGCTGTCGCTGTAACTCCGTTAAGCACACACGTATTGCCCGGCGCAACCGCTACCGCGGTTTCTTCGCTACACAAACGCTTACCACAGCATGAGCCGTGGGGCCACCACGAAAACGTGGCTCCGGCAGACTACACTGCTGAAAAAACAGATAGAGAAAATGATGAAGAATTTATTGCAAATCCTGATGTAGATGGCGTAGTAGATACATTTAAAAAACAGGGTAAAAAATAAGAATAAATATTGATATGAGCAGTTTAGAAAAAAATACAGTAAGCAGTGTTAGGGTTAAAGACAATAAAACATCTAAACCTATTGTTACACAACAAGCATACAGAGGATTAAGCACAGTTAATCCTGATAATTCTCAATACACGTTGTATGACATAGGACTTATTAAACAAGACCTTCTAAACCATTTCCATATTAGACAAGGGGAAAAATTAGAAAATCCTGAATTTGGTACAATAATTTGGGACGTTCTGTTTGAGCCAATGACTGAGTCACTTAAAGAAGCAATAACCAACAACGTAACAGAAATCATTAATAACGATCCAAGAGTTAATGCAACAAGGATTGTAGTAGATCAGTATGAAAGCGGAATTCAAATAGAATGCGAATTACAATATCTACCCTATAATATTTCAGAACAGTTACGTTTCCAGTTCGATCAATCCGCTGGACTTCTCACATAATTAAGTACTCAGATTACTCAAACAAATAAATAGTTGTAACGAGGAAAGCGAATGGCCACAACGGATAGACAGAATAGATTATTACTTGCTGAAGACTGGAAGCGAGTATATCAAACATTTAGAAACGCAGACTTTAAATCGTACGATTTTGACACATTAAGACGTACGATGATTAACTATCTGCGTGAAAACTATCCTGAAGATTTTAACGACTATATTGAGTCCTCAGAATATCTTGCACTAATTGATTTAATTGCTTACTTAGGTCAAAACCTTGCTTTCCGTGTTGACTTAAATGCAAGAGAAAATTATTTAGAATTAGCAGAACGTAGAGAAAGTGTATTGCGTTTAGCAAGACTGCTTTCATATAATCCAAAACGTAATCAATCAGCAAATGGTTTAATTAAGTTTGAAAGTGTACAAACTTCAGAAGATGTATCAGATAGCAACGGTGTTAACCTTGCTGGACAAACTATTATTTGGAACGATCCAAGTAACCCTGATTGGTCAGAACAGTTTAGAAAAATCTTAAATGCCGCACTGCCTGAAAATGCAGTAGTTGGTAAACCTGTGAAAAAAGAAACAGTTGACGGTATTACAACCGAGCAGTACAGATTTAATGCAAATAACACAAACTTACCTGTGTATAGTTTTAACAAAAACATTGGACAGAAGAATATTGTATTTGAAGTAACAAGTGCAAGTATTGGTCCAAACAAAATTTATGAAGAAGATCCTCTACCAGGAAACAGTTTAGCATTTTTATACAGAGAAGATGGTAAAGGAGCAGGTAGTTCTAACTCAGGATACTTTGTACATTTTAGACAAGGTGTTTTAGATAGCGGTAACTTTACTATTGATAATCCAAGTACAAATCAAACAGTTGCCATTGATGCAACAAATATTAATAACACAGACGTTTGGTTATATCAATTGGATAGCAACGGCAATGAAACTAACCTTTGGAGTAAAGTAGATGCTGTAGAAGGTAACAATGTAATTTACAACAGCATTGCAAAATCTCAAAAAGATGTTTACACAGTTTTATCACGTATTGAAGATAGAATAAGTTTATTATTTGCTGACGGAACATTTGGAAATTTGCCAAAAGGCGCATTTAGAATTTATTATAGAAAAGGATTAGGAAGTAAATTTGTTATTACTCCTGATTCAATGCAAAACATTAGTTTCACTGTTCCATATACAAGTAGAACAGGAACATCAGAAACAATAACTGTAACTGCATCGTTGAAATACACAGTAGACAATGCAAGTGCAACAGAAACTAATTCAAGTATTAAAAATAATGCACCAAGTACATACTATACTCAGAATAGAATGATTACTGGTGAAGATTATAATGTTGGACCATTAGGTATTTCACAAGAAGTTGTAAAAGTAAAAAGTGTAAACAGAACAGCAAGTGGTATTTCAAGATACTTTGACTTAATAGATTCAACAGGAAAATATTCAAGCACAAATATTTACGGTGATGATGGTGCTTTATATAAAGAAGTTTTAGATAAGAAAATTAGTTTTAGTTTTTCAACAAGAAATGATGTTGAAGGACGTATTACAAATGTAATACAACCATTACTTAAAAATGTTTTAATTAGAAACTTTTATCTAAGTCAGTTTCCAAAAACATCTGGTGCAGACTTACAAGCAAGTTGGACACAGATAGCAAGTCAAACAAATAATGCAAGTGGATATCTTTCAGATACATTAGGTACTAAATTTACAGTAGGATCTTTTACAGGTAGTACTTTAAGATATTTAGAGCCAGGTGCAATAGTAAAATTTGTAGCACCTACAGGCAAACACTTTATGACTAATGACAGAAACAAGATAATGACTGGTAATGCAGACCATCCAGGATCAGCAACTTACATTTGGACAAAAGTTATTAGTGTAAATGGTAACGGCACAGAAAATTATACAGACGGCCAAGGACCTATTATTTTTAATGACATTGTACCAACAGGTGCAATACTAAATGAAATCAAACCTAAGTTTGCAACAAACTTAACAACAGATGTTATTACACAAATGATTGATCAAATTTTTGCTTATAGAACATTTGGTGTACGTTACAGTTTGGCAGATAGAGAATGGCGTATTATTTTAAACAATAATTTAAGTGTAACAAATGCATTTAACATGGGCAAGTCAGGAGACAACTCACAGCAGAATTTAGATTCAAGTTGGTTACTGTTATTTGAAACTGACGGAGAAAAATATACTGTAACTTATAGAGGTGTAAGATATATTTTTGAAAGTGACAAAGAAGTAAGATTTTATTACGATGAAACAGACAGCATTTATGATAGTAGAACAGGACAGTTAATTAATGACAAAGTTAATTTGTTGTCAATTAACAAAAAGCCAGGTGTATCTGAAGCACTTACTGTTGATTATCCTTGGCAGATTACAAAAGAATATAGAGATGCTGAAGGTTACGTAAACAGTAAAAAAGTTGAAGTAGGATTTTTTGATAGCGATAGTGACGGTGTAGTTGATAATCCAGATTTATTTTCAGACTTTGTTGCACCCGATGTTGATGTAAACACAAAATTTGTTTTCTTAAAAGAAACTATTACAAATAATCAATCTACAAATTACAATTATGTAGATGCTACAACAGAAAACATTGTTGTTAGAAGTAATGAAGCGTCAGTAGGTGCACTGTCAACATATACAGACGGTACACGTTTTTACTTTAGTGACGATGATGTATTCAAACAGTACAGTTCAACAACAGGTAATTTAACTTTAATTACAAACTATCGTGCATACAAAGGAAGAGACAAACTAAAATTCCAATATGTACATAGTGCTGACGAAAATAACAGATTAGATCCAAGTAGTACAAATATTATTGACACTTACTTGTTGACTAAAACCTATGATAGAGAATTTAGAGAATATCTTGCAGGTGCAGTAAACAATAGGCCTTTACCTCCAAGCACTGATGCATTATTCCAAAACTTTGGATCTGCAATTAACAAAATAAAAAGTATTAGTGACGAGGTAATATATCATCCAGTAAAATATAAAGTACTATTTGGTGAAAAAGCAGATACGGATTTACAAGCGACATTCAAAGTTGTCAAGAATCCAGAAGTAGTTACTAATGACAATGACGTTAAATTAAGAATTATTAATGCTATTAACAACTTCTTCAGTTTGGAATATTGGGACTTTGGTGATAAGTTTAGTTTTACTGAACTTGCTACATTTATTATGTCATCGTTAGCACCAGATATAAGCACAGTGGTATTAGTACCTAAGCAAACAGGTAAATCATTTGGTAGTTTATATGAAGTAACAACTGAAAGTGATGAAATATTCATTTCAGGTGCTACTGTTGACGATGTAGAAATTATAGATAGTGTAACAGCATCAAGATTGAAAGCCGATGGCGCAGTAACAACAACAGCGACTTCAGTTAACTCAGGCATACAATCAAGTGCAGGTACAACAATCACAAGTTCAACAACTTCAAGCACTTCAACTTCGACTACATCTACATCAAGTAGTTCAAGTTCTTCAAGTTCAAGTTC
>CEVG01038504.1_pt1 | contig 16517 bp, 13 predicted proteins | sample 356511 | NCBI WGS metagenome assembly CEVG01 (sample SAMEA2623426, study PRJEB7988) | marine metagenome | biome: marine biome (ENVO:00000447); feature: surface water layer (ENVO:00002042); material: "saline water (ENVO:00002010), including plankton (ENVO:xxxxxxxx)" | depth 5 m | reverse complement strand
GGGGGGGGCGGTGGTGGAGGATCTCGCTCCACATCCGAGTCCTCAGAAGCTTCGGGGATTTCAACAACTGAATCTTCACTGTTCATCTTGTTGTGCTCAAAAGGTATTTCTCTGCTGACCTTCAAGATTTTCTGGTCATCCAATCTGACATAAGTCGATCCTATAACACCGTTTGAGACACTCGAATAGTCGTAATTCAGTATCTTCAAACCATGATGTGTGTTGTTGACCAGCTCATTGAGGCCTTCCCCATCCTCCCTATCAGCCCATTCCCTGAGTCGCCTAGTTCTCATTGGAGCGAGGGCCTTTCTCCTGTCTCTTTCGATCTTGTCTCTAATTTCGGATCTACGTTCCCTTCTAGTTTCAACAAACAACTCCACTTCGTCTTCAAATTCGGTCTGAGCATCACTTGATACTGCATATTTCTCCGCTACCCTAGGGGAGTCGCTAGCCTTGGACTCGCCTTGACTGGGTTGCTCTCTCAAAGTAGGTTCGTCAATCTCATCCGACTTATTTTCGATTGGTGTCTTGCTGGTGATGGTCTCCTCCGTCGTGTTGTGCGCAATCGAGGAACTTTCCGCCAAAGATGAGACTGGGGCCGGATCTGCCTGATATCGCGAAATCGGGGCGACAATTTGTTGTTTGGGCTTACCGGTGAATAGAAGGATGGACATCAATGAAAGAATTGTAGTGGCGCCTGCTATTCTCGTAATGGGCGTTAGTGACCCCTGAAGGATGAGGAATACAGGCGATCCCAAGAGGAATAATGCCCAGATCAATAGACGGGGGATTGACGCCATGTGCCTACCACACTGGCAGTAGATATTCAGATTGACGGAACTAATATTGCATCAGACAGGATATTTAGCGCATTGGCTCTGTGCGAGAGCCTCGATTTCTCAAGTTTCGTCATCTCAGAGAAAGTACGGCCATCTCCCTCGATTGGTATGAAAATTGGGTCATATCCAAAACCTTGATCACCTTTAGGTTCGAGTGAAATGATTCCCTCACAAAATCCTTCAAAAGACTGGATTTCATTACCGTTCCAGACAGACAAGGAGGCTGTATATCTGGCATTCCTAGTTTCCACTCCATCCATCAGCCTGAGTATTCCATTCGGCCCAATCCTGGAATAGACATAGGAGGAATAAGGGCCTGGAAATCCGCCGAGTTCGTCTATCAAGAGGCCAGAGTCTTCAACCATTATCCAATCATCATCGAACTCATCTCCAATTTGTTCCAACACTTGTCTAAGTTTTGACGTTGCAACTTCATTGAAGGCATTCATCTGAGGCTCAATAACACGAATTTCGGCCTTATGATCGCTGAGTAGTTCTAGCCTTATCCCTCTTGATATCATAAATTCGCTTGCTTCTAGGAATTTGCCTTTGTTCCCGGTGTGAAAGAAAATCCGCTTTGGCCTTGAATCAAGCATGATACCTCACCCTGCCCCTTATTGATTCGAATCGATCTACTACAGATTTCCCGTCAAAACCATCTGAATCAGAATCTAGAAGATACCCTTGAATGACTTTATTCATGGCCTCTGGTCGATCAGAATGATGTGCTGATAGACATTCATGAAGAGAATGTAAGTCAAGCCCGAAGTGCTCCATTTCTGCCACTAGCCTTCCCAAGCCATAGTCGATCAGAACAACTCCATTCAAGGAAACTATCGCGTTCAAAGTTGTTAAATCGCCATGGGATATTCCCTGTGAATGGACAGATCTCAAAGATTTTCCAAGCTCAACCTCGAAATCCCCTTCGGTTCCATCCATCAAAGCGGACAATAAGGTCGGGCCCTTTACCTCACTCATAATTATCCAGCCCTCTTCTTGATCCATGGACAGAAGTTTCGGAGCTAGGATTCCTCTCTCATTCAAACGAGCGAGGATCCTAGACTCTGCAAAGATTCTTTGCCTAGACAGAGTTCTATCGAGTTTTGGATGCCTGTATCCCCTAGAAACTCTCTTTTTCAGAATAGCTGGCCTACCAATCCATGATCCAGAAACCACCTCTGCTTCTGCCCCTACATGGATCACGGCGGCCGGGGTCCATGGTGACCAAATCCCGTACGGCATGACCAACGCTAGATTAGATGGCTTGAAAGGCATTGCACTCTGGAGTATAGCCGTTGACATGACGATGAGGTTGCCCCCTATCCCTCTGAGGCCCAAAATAATCGAGGCGTTGGAGATGAATGATGAGGAGTTGAGTGCAGAGGCCAATCGGTTGATGTCACGTATCGGTCAGAAAATGAGATGGTCCTATGATGCCTGCATGACAATTGCACCATTGACTCTCAGAATCAACCAACTCAAAGAACAGGAAGACGTGATCATAATCGCGCACACGTATCAAACACCAGACATAGTTTATGGCGTGGCAGATGCAGTTGGAGACAGCTACACACTATCGAAGATAGCGAGAGATGCACCGCAATCGACAATTCTGTTTTCAAGCGTACGATTTATGGCAGAAACCGCCAAAATTCTCAGTCCTGAAAAGAGAGTCATCCACCCATCTCCAGAAGCTGGGTGCTCGTTATCTGAAGGGATTGACGCCACAGATGTTCAAGCCATGAAAGCCTCCTATCCCGGGGTTCCGGTGGCCTGCTACATCAACACCACGGCAGCAGTCAAGGCTGAATGTGATGTATGTGTCACTAGTAGCAATTACCTAGCCATCGCGGAAAAGCTCCCCGGAGACGAGATCATCTTTGTGCCTGATAGGTTGATGGGCCTCCATTTGAAGAAGCATCTTGAGGGTAGGAAGACAGTTTACCTCCATGATGCGGATTGCGAAGTTCACGCCGCATTCTCCTCGGATTCCATACATCGCCAGAGGAGGGAGGCTGAAAAGAGGGGGTTGCAATTGAAAGTACTCGCCCATCCAGAGTGCGACTCAGAGGTCCTAGAGGCCAGTGACTTCGTTGGAAGTTCAGAGAGGATACTCACAGAGGCAAAGAAGCTAGGGGTCCAAGATGGAGTTGCTGTCATGATGATTACGGAATGCGGGACGGCAGAGCGAGCAATAGCAGAATCAGAGGCTCCAATCGAGCTGATGGGGTCCTGCTCTATGTGCAGACACATGAAAAGGACTCACTTGGAAGACATACTACAGGCTATTGAATCCCCCACCAGCGATCAAATAGTCGAGATCGAGGACTCAATTATTCAAAAAGCGAGGGTTTCATTGGATCAGATGTTCGCACTCTCGGATGCTTGATTATTCCTGCCTTCTGTGGCAGTTTGGACGGTCCAGACCATCAGTAGGGGGACTAAAATCACCACAGCGGCTTGGAGCAGGATTCTAGAGTAAGGCTCGAATGGGTCTTCCATATCGTATATCTCCAGTATAGGATCATCATCACCTGTTGTGACTAGCCAGGCGGCTCCGATGGAAACCACTCTCGGGTCCTGATGGACAGATGCTGACCCTGAGGTAAGACTAACAGGGGGCAGGTTGGGGGTCGAACGGTCAAAAAGATACACATCATTGTACACATCCAAATCCTCGATCTCAGATGGAGCAAACGCGGTTATCTGCAGATAGACCAATTTCTCAGCGGTCAAGTGGGGGCTCCAAGCATCCCAAGCAGGCTCTGAGATAATCTCCGAGCTTCCCATTATTCTGTCAATCAAAACAATCCTTCTCATTGCTCCAACATCCACAGTCACCGCAATTGATGCCCCATCTGCCGAAATTTCTGTTATTGATCCATTTCTAGGGTCTAGATCAATCCCTGCCTCTCTCAGCCCCTCCTCCGTTTCCTCGTCCGATGATGCATTGACGAAGTAACTCTGGCGTGTTTCCGTTGATACGGAAAAGATGCTCAGTTCTGGTCCATCACCGCGATCCGTCGCCCAAATGATGGAATCCCCCGCCACGGTCAAGGCGGTTACATTCTGAGCGTCATTTATGATTGTTAGACCGCCCCCATATGGATCACTGACTTCGATACCATTTGAATTTAGTAATGCCACATATGAAACCCCATCTAGGGTAGTCCCTATCCCAAGATCGTGGATACTGTAAGACAGGTCGTTCCTGACCTCTGGAGAAATCACACCAGAAGAAGGATCAATCTCGAACCAATCGTACCTGAATCCGTCGTAGATCACCATCCTCTCCCCAGAGATTTCTATTGATGGGGGTGAAGGCCATGGTGCGCCACCGACCTTGAATGAGGTTGATGTACTGAGGTTCCAGGCTATTATTGTTGTATCCTCATTAGCCGTTTCATTAATGGCGATCATCCATTCTCCCTCACCGGTAGCCTCTGATGGGACTTCCACGCCTTCCAATGGGAATGACTGATGTGTGGCGTCATAAACCAGTATTGTGGTTGTTAGGAAAAGAACTGTGACGATTGCGACAGAAGTTTGTTTTCTGGAAGCTTGCCTGTAAGGCTCAACGGTTCTCTGGATAATTTTCCTCATTTTTCTCAATGCCAACCTAGGGTTGTCGATTAACAAAGCGAATCTCCGACCAATCAATCTCTCATCGAAGACTCCCCAGACGCTCTCTCTGGTTTTGTCAGCTAGAAGAACCGCAAAATGGGCTATGATAAGACCTCCCAGCACGTCTGATATCCAGTGGATGCCGAGGTACACTATGCTGAAGGCAGTAAGGAAAATGAATGCAAGAAGTGCCATGGAAAACCTGTGCCACCTCCCATCCTCGTCCCACTTCACAAAGGCTAGCCATATTGCGAATGGCATGCCGATGTGCAAGCTGGGCATTCCATTGGTGAACGGATCGATTTGGACGAACCAGTTCCTTATCTCTGGAGTTAGATCATAGGCAAGAGTCTCCATTCCTGGGATGACATCGCCTGTGACTCTGACATTCAGGAATAGGTAAAACGGCAATGCTAGTATGTACACGTAGAACATGGTTAACGCGATTCTGTCAGCCATGTACCTGTCGTCTGCATATATTGGATAGATGAAGGCTGAGAATATAGCGGTCATGTATCCCATGACATAAAAGTGGGTTAGTACCTCAGTTAGTAGCTCTGATTTGAATCCGGTCTGAACCCATAGTGTCACATCCCCCTCGATGGCGTATATGTAGGGTGTTATCTCTATCCTCGTGCTGGCCATCAGGGCCCGATCAATCTGATCAAGAGGATCTTTCCAAAGGTAAACAGAGAAGACAATTAGCATATGGAACCAGTACCTCCTGAACATGTCGACGTACGCACTCCAAGAGTGTCTGACGAATCGAGGCCTGAGGAGTGGCATCAAAGCCACGCTACAGAGAATTGCAGCTGTGACCCATGTCAGATATATGCCCGTCTGTGCCATAATATGATCCGTCCGAGTCGCATACACGTCATGAATGAAACCCATACCACGGGATCATCTGATGTTTACAGCAGTTCTATTTCCAGATTCTACGATATCCATGACCTTGTCAACAACTTGGACGAATGATTTTGCAGTCACTCCATCAGGCTCTGCGACGATCCTATGCACTCCGTCATCGCCTCCTCTCACGATGCCTGGATCGAAGGGTATGGATCCAAGATAAGGTACTTCTAGATCTTCCGCGGCCTTCTGTCCGCCTCCTGATTTGAACAAATCTAACACTGTAGCCCATTTGCCATCCCCATCAGTGGATACTTCTATGCTCATTCCACCAGGCCCGTCAATCGTCAGGTCTGACTCTGGGGGCGCGGTTCCAGACAATGAATATCCGCTCATGTTCTCGACAACCCCTATTACTGGAAGTGAGACGGTCTTTGCGAAATTGATCGATTTTCTGCTGTCCAGTAGCGCAACCTCTTGGGGAGTGGTTACTATAACGACACCATCGATCCCAGGGAGGTTCTGCGAGACCGTCAGGGGTTCGTCGCTGGTCCCAGGTGGGAAATCAATTATCAGGGCATCTAGGCTACCCCATGCTACGTCTCCGATGAATTGCTGGATAGCTCCCAATTTTATCGGGCCCCTCCAGATCACAGGTTTGTCAGGATCCTCAATTAGGAATGCCATGGATATGATCTTGATGCCCTCAGGCCCTATGGCAGGGAAAATTTGTCCTTCCTCGACGTGTAATTCTGCATCCTCCAATCCCATCATTTTTGGAATGTTGGGACCAGTTATGTCAATATCCATAATGCCAACGGACATTCCTCTCCGGGCGAGAGTCAGTGCCAGTCCTGCTGAGACTGTGGACTTGCCTACTCCCCCCTTGCCCGAGAGGACCATGATTTTGTGCTTGATGGACTTGTCCATTTGTTCCATGCGCATCTTCCTCCGCATCTGTGCATATGCTTGTTCCATCTGTGCGGTTTGTTCAGATGTAGCAGAATTCTCGTCATCCTTGGGAGGTGAATTTCCAGAATGATAGGAAACCGGTCCATTAGCCATGCTGTTTCGGATAACTCCAGATACTTGAAATTGAGTCTAATTGATCAACAGACTATAGACGTGATGTTCAATAAGTAAACCACAGAGTTCGCATCATGAGGATGCTTTTCGTATGCGTGGGGAACTCCTGCAGAAGTCAAATGGCTGAGTCCATAGCCAATTCACTCGGTCATGATGCGTTTTCGGCTGGAACGGAACCCTCAACTGAGGTCTCAAAGAACGCAATTTTAGTTCTTAAAGAGCAAGGGTATCCAACCCAAGGATTGACTCCAAAATCCATAGACGAACTTTTCCCAGGAGATTTTGATCTAATTATCAGTATGGGCTGTGGAGTCTCTTGCCCCAATGTCCCTATTGACCATGACTGGGGTTTGGACGATCCGGTTGGTGGATCCATTGAAATCTTCAGGCAGACAAGAGACCAGATTTTGAAACTGATTCAGGCGATACAACCGGATTGATTGACCGACGGATAGAAAAGGCGGACTTGCCAGACATCCCTGCTGCGAGCGTAGTGTAGTGGTTATCACCTGGCGTTGCCAACGCTAGAACCCGGGTTCAAATCCCGGCGCTCGCACCATTTTTTTCCGATTATTCGTCGGAAATGAAGACTCTGATCAGCACGCCCATTCCGGCTAATGCGACAAATGCAGTTGACAGGATGGCGATGATTTGCATGTTTCCGTTAAACCAACTATTCCCAGAAACTGAGTTATCCTGTTCTATGGTAAGCTGGTGTGATTGCTCACTCAGAGGGGTCATTGATTGGTATATGTCAAAGGATCTGATGTGTATATCTATCAGCCCGGGCCCAAGACTCGATCTTGCTTCGAAGGTCATGGTGTATATTCCGTCTCCGGCATTCCTGTCACCATTCTCTCCATCGTCATTAAGTGACAGCCATTTTTCCGACGACCCAATAGGGGCGAGTCTGCCTACTTTTGCCTGTACTACTGAAACGCCGTCTGGATCGTCAACACCTACCTCAATGATATGTGCCGCAGGGCTTTCATTAACGGATAATATGATTGATTCCGTCATAATGAAGTTAGTCGATTTCTCATCATATTTGGAGAGTGATATCGGAGTCATTGAAGGAGGTTCATTCAAGATAACAAAGGATAGTTCGCCATTTGGAGATTCTGTGTGGATTGTTCTCGCACCGAAATTATCAACCAAAATTACATTGAACGTTATTTCTCCTGGCCTAACACCGTAAGGCATCACGGTGGTCGCAGTCCAAGATCCGCCCTCCGGCTGCAAGTTTACTTTCTCCCCCCCATAATTCCGAAAGTCGACGAAAATCTCGGAAATACCGTGTTGGTCGAAGGCAGATACTCCAATCGAGAATTGATCCCCCCTAAACAGTCGATTTGCGCTTCTTTGTAGATCCGAAACCCTCGGACCTGGGTTTGTCAATTCCAGTGGGGATTGCTCAGTTATCGTAACCCATATGTCACTGACGTAAATGGTCACATTAAATTCACCAAAAAACGGGCCATCTGATTTTACATTCGTCGTCCAAATATCGTCGTGGATGACCTGATCTCCACTCAGTCCCGAGTCGGACAACTCAACCAAGCCGAGACCTGCTTCTGTTAGATCAAGAATTACATTAGATACATCGGTGTTCGGGTCGTCCACCAAGATTTCGATGTGTGCTTCACCTCCCTCAGACTCCCATATGGCCTCCCTGTAGGAGACTTGAACTACCTGTGGGGGGGTGTTTTCGGCAGCAGTTATGATCGATGGCCTCAGGACTCTGTCGACAATTTGAGACTCCGTGAAAATTGCAGTAGAATTAGAGTCCTCCTCAATCTGTATTTCTCGGGTGCAATTAATTATCAATCCTGCAAGTACCCCCTCGTTCACTGTGCTACCAGAGGATTGCCCGATTCCAGGATAATGGCCTATCCATTCCGCTGAATTTACAGTGTGCCCATCAATTTGATTAGTTGAGGATGTGTCAATAACCGTTATGCTCATTGAGACCCTTCCATTGTTAACGAGATCTATTTCATCACCTTGTACCAGAACATCAGGAACGAACCCAGATTCTCTGCTGACATTGGAGGAAAGAACAGGAACAGACTCAGGGGGAATCGGATCGAGAATGACTGGACTGTCCTTTGGGAACTCATTGTTGATCGAGCCATCGTCTTCAACGAATCTATACCTGATTATCGGAGATTCCCAATCAATATTCGGTGTCATGTATTCAAAAGTCAAATTGTGCTCTGAGTACAGTGACTGGCCAGGTATGGTAACCTGAGATCCAGATACATTGAACCAGTACTCATTCCTAATTACCAGAACATCATGCTCCACGCCCTCTGAGTTCAGTTGTTTGCCACTATCACTAATCATCCTGACTGAGCCGAATGATCCAGATACAGTTCCAGTGTATGTGCCATCCAAAAGTAATGTGTCTTCAACTAAGACGCCGTTAATTTGTTCGGTGTGTAGTTCGTCTATCGTACCATTGACTTCTATCTCAACGCCATTTTCATCTTCGATCAGAACATCAAACCTACCATCTCCTCGGAATCTGAGGTGCTGTTGAATCCGAGAGGAGTTCTCCCATGTTTCCCTGAAAATGAACTCATCGAGTTCAAAGTCAAAATTGTCTGATCCGAATTCAATCAACGCAGAGGCCATGGCCTCTATCCATAGGTCTTGCTTCACCCTTTGGCCAGCGACGTCCATGACCTCGAATCGTAATAGTGAAACTTCACCATCTAAATCCAATCTTCCGTCTTCATCTGAATTCAAGGTAATTGATCCATTGGCCTCTAGGATTAGATGCTCGGATACGACTCCATTTTCAAGTGAACGAGTGTATGAGGCGTCACTCACAGTTCCATTCACGCTTATTCCATTCAATCCGTCATCTAGAGTCACGGATATAATCCCAGAGCCTCTGAGTTGGAAGTTCTGTCTCAAGAGTTCGCTTTCACTCCAAGATTCATTAATCCATGCATTGGTGATTTCAAGGCCTAATTCAATGGATCTGCCATCATTTTCAAAGAGGAGCTGTATTGTTCCATTACCCAGTTCATTCGCATTGAGGATTGATTGCTGTCGTTGCTGCCACCCCCTTGCATTCACCTCCAGATAGGCCGCCTCGTCATTGGATTGGAGGGACCAAGAAGTCTCCCTGGTTATCTCGTGGTCCGATGTTGGTTGATTCCAGACGCTTACGTCAAAAGATCTGTTGCAACTGGCTTCGGAAGATTGAACATCGATAACTATCGTATCCCCGAACTCTGGGACATCTGACATTTGTATGTCTATAGCTCCCCCTGCTACAAGGACGGCATGTGTCCCTATTTGTTGCGAGTTTCCATCAATGTGAGTGGCGGATACATCAACGTTCGTCGGATCCACTGATATGGGAAGAGGAGGTTGAAAGTTAACTCTGTATGAATGGCCCACTATCACTTGACCTTCTTCATCCATCGAAGCGCTCCAATCTGCCGTTATTTCGCAGGCCCTCTGTTCATCAAACTCATTGATTTGTCCGTAAGCAGGTATCGAAGACAGAGAGATCGAAAACGTCAGGAGCGCCAGAAAAAGAGCAAAAGGGGCCTTGCTCTTCATGAAGTGTTGGAGAACCTGTGGGTATAACAGGGTGTGGGCTAAATGTCTCAGAAGAGTGGTTCGTCCCAGTCATCCTCTTCGCCGGCCTTCTCGCGCCATACTGTTTGGGGGACGTCTTCATACAACCCAGCATATGGGTCCTCTTCCTCCTCGTTTTCATCTCCTCTTCCGACATATTGACTGGCGTTTGGCTTGAATTTCCAATAGTGGATTCTCCATTCCCTGCCATCCCATAGTGTGGTCTCTTCGGACTCTGTGGTTAGTAAATCATAATCTTGTAGTTGATAGAAAAGGTTCCTGTCATTGGGTTCCAAGGCATTGTCAATGATCCGATTTGAAAAGCCGAAAAAGCCCAAGGCATGCTCGGCAATGGATTCTGCGACACTGACCTCCATGTCAGCGTCAACTCTATTTCGGATGGCCTGTGTCAGATCTTGGAGCTTTAGACCCATTCTCGCATCGCCTCGCACCCCACCGACAGGGGGGCGATTATTTCAAATTGGTTCGCGCAAGCGTCGAATAGTCACTCCCCTACGGGTTCGTATGGTCGACACCAATGTATTCGGATTCTTGGGGCTTAGAGAAGACTGGGATGTGCTCCCCGATGTGGCGATTATGCAGATTCCGCTCGAGATGACGGTTAGTTATGGCACTGGTACTTCTAAGGGGCCCTCCTCCACAATCGAGGCTTCTTCACAAGTAGAAACATATTCGACATTCATTGGAGGGGACTTGCCATCTGGAATGGTGATTAGGACGTTAGATCCATGGGTCTACGAAGGGCCATCGTTAGAAGCTCATCTGGATTCAATAGAATCATATGTGTTCAATGGGATTTCAGGGGGGGCTTTTCCCCTGCTCTTGGGTGGTGAACATGGAATCCTGTTGCCGGCAATCAGAGCATTGAAGCTGACTGGAAATTTTCCTTTGGAAAATCTCACGTTAGTGCAAGTCGATGCACATGCAGACCTGAGAGACGAATTGAATGGCGAAAGGTTCAGCCACGGAACAGTTGTCAGGAGATGTCTTGACGAGGGAATAGGCAGAGTATTGCAAATTGGTGTTCGCGCTTTCTCAGAGGAGGAATGTATAATGATGGAAAATGATGATAGGATCCTATCTTGGATGGCTAGGGATATCCGGAAGAACAGAGCAGTAGAATCGGAAATAACTGATTTTGTCGCCGAAATTCAAGGTCCTGTCTGGCTGAGTATCGACATAGATGCTCTTGACCCTAGCAATGTGCCTGCAACTGGAACCCCTGTTCCTGGTGGCCTGGATTACTGGTTTGTCAATGAGATTATCGAAAGGCTATTTTCTGGAACCGCGAATGTGGTAGGGGCGGATGTCTCAGAAATAGTTCCCGACGATCATGGTGTGACCCAATTCACTGCCGCGACCATCGCCACATCAATTTTGGCCGGTGTTTGCTATCGGAATGGAGGTGAATGATTCTTGTTTAAAATCAATCTTGAGGTTCCCAGTAGCGAGGTATTCCTTACCCTGAGGAAGAAGGCGGGAATGGGTCCAAGATCCATCGAAGGTGCGGAAAAGGGGTTAGGTAGGGAGTTGTTTTCAGTACTATTGGAACATGTTTCGACTGGTGAGATCGTTGGAATGGGCCGCATTGTGGGAGATGGAGGGACGGTCTTCCACGTATGTGACATGGCGGTTTTGCCCGAGTACCAGAGGATGGGCGGTGGAAGTCTGATAATGGCTGAAATTATGGATTTCATAGATCGAGAGGCTCCGTCCGATTCTTATGTGAATCTAATGGCGGATGTCGATGGATTTTATGAAAAATGGGGCTTTGAGAGAACTTCTCCGAGATCCAGAGGGATGGCATTCAAAGTCAAGTGATTTGTATTTTATGTAGTCAATAAATTTAATATTGACTACATTATAGCCTCATACATGCCCAGAGTCCACGCAGAGACTTGCGACTGTGATTGCAAGATGAAGAGATTGTACATACGAGCAGATGGCGGCAAGGGTTGGAAGAGTGTTGGTTGGATGTGCGTATGTGGGTGTGGTTGCATAAATTTAGACCAGGGGTCTTGGAAATTAATGGAATGTTGTAGCAGAGGGGGTGATTGAGTTGAACTCGAACGATCTGTCGCTGAGTGTGACCGGGATGACGTGTGCTGCATGTGTTTCCTCTGTGGAGCGTGTTTTGAGCAGCATTGATTTTGTGGAATCCGTCAGCGTGAACCTGCCCTTGGAAAAGGCTGTCATTTCAATAAGGGGAGAGGTGTCCTCAGAGACGGTCGAAAATTGCATTGAAGTGGTCGAGAAGGCCGGTTTTGGGGCCGTCGAGATACTTCCAGCATCCAGAGTCAGGGAAAACAATGAGCTCGAGTTGAAAAGGAAATATCGCCAAGTGGTTCTCTCATTTACACTGACTTTGCCCGTGTTTATTTTGTCAATGGTCGCCCCAGACATGGGTAGGGTTGGATCACTGGACTTACGGCTGTTCTTGGCTATGTTGGCATCCTTGCCCGTTTACTTCGTCTCGGGGGCAACCTTCCACAAGAACGCATGGAAATCGATTCTGAGGGCGTCTGGAAACATGGACGTCCTAATTCACCTTGGGACTTCAGTCGCAATGCTTTGGTCTTGTTCTGTGGTTTTGGGGCCTGTAATACCGATAATTCCTGATTTCATACGCTCAGCAGATCATGTATTCTTCGATGGTGCTGCCTTCATCATCTCTTTCGTACTTCTGGGAAATTTCCTCGAGGGTCGGGCGAAACTCAAGGCTACGGACGCAGTTCATAACCTAATGAGATTGCAGCCGACTGAAGTGCAGGTCGTCATTGGGGACGAACTGGCGCCAATGTCCATTGATGACGTTGAGAAGGGGTCATTGGTGAGGGTTATCGCAGGCGGTATAATACCCTTGGATGGATTCATTCAACAAGGGGTCGGAAGCATTGATGAGTCTATGATGACAGGCGAATCAGTTCCAAGCCACAAGAAGGCTGGAGACGTGGTCTTTGCAGGTACGACTGTTCTGGACACAACAATTGTTGTTCAGACTACTTCTTTGGTGAGCGATACCGCGTTGTCGAAAATTATTCGTTTGGTTGACGAGGCACAGATGGGGAAGGCCCCGATTCAAAGGCTCGTTGACAGGGTCGCTAGGATTTTTGTCCCTGCAGTATTGGCATTATCTCTCTCGGCGTTCCTGTTTTGGCTGATAATTGGAGATTCGTTTTTGGGAGGCGTTGGAGGTGATATGACCTCGAGTGAGATGGCTGTGATGGCCCTGGTTAGTACGTTGGTTATTGCATGTCCCTGTGCGCTGGGGCTAGCCACTCCGACGGCACTAGTCGTCGGCACGGGGGTTGGAGCGCGAAATGGGCTCTTAATCAAGGGAATAAAGGCATTAGAGTCGTCCTATAAAAGTGAGATCGTGGTATTGGACAAAACAGGGACCATCACAGAGGGAAAGCCTAGCGTGATCGAAGTTCGTGAACTTAGTGGGAATCATGGGGAGGCCCTGCGCGTGGCTGCTGCTCTGGAGAGTGAGTCCAGTCACCCACTTGCCAGTGCTGTAAATGATGCTTGGAAGTCAATGGGTCTTGAGGCTCCAAAAGCTATTGACGTGAAGACGTTGGTTGGCTCAGGATTGACTGGCGAAATTGAAGGGCTTGAGGTTGCGGTAGGGAATCTAGACCTGATTCGGAGCAAGACTACGAGCATTCCTCCTGAAGTGGAGGCAGAGATTTCAAAGAAGAGTGCCCTTGGTTCAAACGTGATACTTGTTTCTAGGGATGGAGATTTAATTGGATGGATAGAAATCCGTGATACAATTCGAAATAACTCGTTATCAGCAATAGAAAGAATGCAGGCCATGGGCATCGATGTGATCATGTTGACGGGAGATAGGCACGAAGTGGCACAATTCGTCGCCTCAGAAGTTGGAATAAGGAGGGTCATATCAGGTGTCAAGCCCGAGGGGAAGGCTGAGGCCGTACGCCAACTTCAACCCGAGGGTGTGGTGACAATGATCGGTGATGGAATCAACGATGCTGCTGCATTGACTGTCGCAGACGTAGGTATTGCCATGGGGGCTGGGAGTGAGGTCGCACTGGATTGTGCAGATATCGTACTAGTAGGTGATGATTTATCCCATGTTTTGTCTGTTATGCAATTAAGTCGAGCCACTATGAACAAAATAAGAAGTAATCTTGTTTGGGCATTTCTCTACAACATACTGGGCATTCCCATGGCAATGGGGATTCTTTATCCATGGACAGGTTGGCTCCTTCCCCCTGCCTTTGCGGCTGCAGCGATGGCCTTGTCATCTGTTAGCGTGGTGCTAAATTCCCTTCTCTTGACGAGATGGAGGCCGGTGGACTTAGACTCAAGCAACATTACAAAAGCGGATATCTCTTTCTGAAAGCATGACAACAGAGCATGTACTCGAGGTTGTTGGGATGACCTGTGGCGGTTGCTCTGCGAGGCTTCAAAGGGTATTTATGGAGAAATCAGGTATTGTCTCCGCTGAAGTGGATCATGAACATGGTCGAGCAATAATTCATGCAGATGACTCAGTGACTGCACATGATATTATGGAAATTGTGCAATCCACCGGGTTTGACGTCAAGTGACTGAATCAATCACCCAGCCAGCATCGGGAAAAGGAACCATCGATTGAAAAAGAGTCAGGACCCACGGGTGTCATGAGCGTCAACTGCGGAGACTATGGTGAGATTGGAGATCAGCTACTAATTACTCTTTTTGAAAATCAAAATAGGCTCCCAAACAAAGCCACCCTTGGCCTGAATAGAAGTCAATCAAAGCTAATCAGAGAAGCCATATCCTCGAATAGTTTTGATCAGAAAAAGGGGTCTAGTCTTAACATCTGGACTCCAGAGTGCAGGATTCATCTTCTCAGGTTGGGTCCGAAAGAAGAGTTCAATCCTAATTCTGCTAGGACGCTCGGGGCCAGATTTATGTCCTCGATAAGCAAGAAAGATGGTGTCTCAATGACCATCAGGATGTTGACTGGGTGGAGTGTCGATACAATATCTGCATTTGCTGAAGGGGTGTTCTTGAGGGATTATGATTTTGTAGAGCATCAAGATGTGGGGCCGGATTACATACCAGACGACTGGATATTCGAATTCCAAGTTGCAGATAGACACATTCAAGTTGTCTCCGAGAAGTTGAAACTTTCTCAGGCGATTGTTAGTGGAGTGCATCTCTCCAGAGATTTGGGCAATGAGCCAGCAAATGTCCTTTACCCAATGGAATACGCAAACAGAGCCTTGTCCTGGGCCGAGTCGAAGCCTAATGTCAAGGTCGAGGTTTACGATTGGGATAAACTCGTAGAACAGGGGATGGGTGGACTCATAAACGTGGGCAAAGGAAGCGACAGGAAGCCTTGCATGGTCATTTTCACATTGAATCCAGACCAGGACAAGGGTGTTAGGAGACCTTGTGTAGTTGGGAAGGGTATCACGTTTGATACCGGCGGGATCTCCATTAAACCGACTCAAGGCATGTGGGACATGAAGTATGACATGTGTGGTGCGGCCACGGTTTTCGGGCTTATGCAGGCTCTTCATGCCTCTGGGTACAATGGTAGGGTCAATGGAATCGCGTGTTTGGCTGAAAACATGCCCGGATCGGGGTCTTATCGTCCTGGTGATGTTTTCAAGACGTACTCTGGTAAAACCGTCGAGGTCTACAGTACAGACGCAGAGGGCAGAAATGTTTTGGCTGATGGTTTGTGGAAAGCAGGCGAATTTGACCCGGAATACATAGTCGACCTAGCCACACTCACTGGCGCTATTGTTGTCGCTCTAGGGAATCAAATTACGGGAATGTGGAGTAATGACGAGCTTCTTGCAGGGAGGTTAGAAAGATCAGCAAAGGCATGTGGAGAACCGATCTGGAGGATGCCACTTAATGACCAGTTCCGGAGATATATGACGGATACACCATTTGCCGACATAAGGAATGGTTCGAGCGGCGGAAGGGCAGGTTCCTCAAATGGAGCAGCTGCATTCCTCGAGTTCTTCGTTCCAACGAGAAACTACGAAGAAGATGCCGATAAATTACCATGGGTTCATCTGGACATAGCTGGGACTGCATGGGGCCCAGGCTCCAAGGCTGGGACAGAACGTGAGAATCCCTTCTTCAAACACGGAACCTCGGGAGTCCATGTTAGAACCCTGTATCACCTTATCACTCAAAACCATGAGTGACCTGGATGTATAGGTGCCATTGATACGATTTGGAAGATTTTTGGGGATTGCTCTATACGCTCAAAGCCTCATCGAATGTCCATGGGGCGACATGGAGTGATGGTATTTGCCATGACTGTCATATTTGTACTATCAGCATCAATCGGAGTTGCTCAAACGGAGCCCAGTGAGTCAGATGAAGGCGGGCCCAATGAGTCAGATGAAGGAAATTTCATCATCAACGTCGTACTACCAATCGCACTCGCGTATATCATGTTCTCCCTAGGTATTGGGCTGAAAATTTCAGATTTTTCTTCCATATTAGATAATCCGAAAGCAT
>CEVG01092837.1_pt1 | contig 16600 bp, 20 predicted proteins | sample 356511 | NCBI WGS metagenome assembly CEVG01 (sample SAMEA2623426, study PRJEB7988) | marine metagenome | biome: marine biome (ENVO:00000447); feature: surface water layer (ENVO:00002042); material: "saline water (ENVO:00002010), including plankton (ENVO:xxxxxxxx)" | depth 5 m | reverse complement strand
AAGCGGTGTTGACTTAAACTGTAAATTATACTTTTCAACAAATTCTCTATCTTCATCCACAACAAAAAAGCTAACTTGATCAAGGTCTGAAAACATTCTCTTTACGTTGTTTACGTTAGACTTTTTTACGACAAGTGATATGTTCTCAAAGTCATAGTTTTTAGCCACATGCCTAACAATACCATTACATATAATATGGTCTCCAAGCCCTAGATGGTGATGGATAAAGCAATCAATAGGCTTCATAAGATTTTTCCTCGACAAGACTAGATCCTGATAGGTCATTTATTGCTTTCTTTGCTTTGGCGCGCTCATCGTTTGTAAAGTAAACGGATCTTGCTAGCTCAATAAAGTCGTCGTCAAACTCTTTCTTTCGTTCCTTTTCTCTTATTTGGTCTTCTATTTTCCACAAGACCTTATTGATGTTGTGCAGCCTGATAAATTCTTGGCTATCCCTAGAAACTATACCATCGGATATGCCTTCTATTTCAGAAATTTCTTTGTTTATGTTTTTGAGTTTGTCTGCGTTCTTTATGTTTTCTTTTTTGATTAACAGAATTGTTAATTTGTCTACTATTTCTCCATTTGAAACTTCTATTTTCATATCATCTCCAGTATTTGTCTTGTTCTGTGCTTATAAGTATGATTATTCTTAGCTAAATTATAACCAGATTCAGCTATTTTTTTTATTCTGTTTTCGTCTGATAGTAATTCTGATAGTATGCTACAAATTTCATCTAGACTATTCCATTCTACATAGTTTTTTCCATTAGTAAATCCTAGCTTTTCATAATGCTCATTTGGAGATGTTAGAAGAAGCGTTTGACAACCCATTGTTTCAAAATTTCTATAATTTATATCGTTTAAAATATTTAGATTCCAATGTATTTTATATGAGTTTATTGCTTCCACCATGTCCTTCCCAATTACCATCTCATCAAATTTCATATGGTGATTGTTAATCATAAAGTTAATCTGCGATCTTCTGTTTGCGACGTTGCCGCAAAATCCAATATCATGTAATTTATCTATACTCAAGGGTTGAATTAGATCATCGTCATAACAGTTTGGAAACCAAACACTATTTTGATCTACATATTCTGGTGTGGATTGTAATATAAGGTCGTAGTTTCCATCGTGTGCTGTTTTTAAATATGGACCCATGCCTCTAACATGAGCATCTATTGACCACAAGAATTTCTTAGTTTGCACCTTATTTAAGTTAGGAACCCAGCCTGTAGAGTCATAATTTTCTAAATTAACAATCAGATCATAAGACTCCCAGTCTGGTAGTTGTTGCCAACCTTCATGATTTAATCCCCAAACATCTGCTTCGTGTCCGTTAGAAATAGTAGCGCGCTTCAAAGACAAGCACTCTCTGAAATTTCTATTTTTTTCGTGTCTACCGTTTTCTTGTATGTATAGTATTCTCATTATTTATATACCGGATTGTTAAATTCATCATATGACTGACCTACAAAATATGTGTTTGTTCTCTTTGGTGATTTTTCTGGAAAAGGTTTTTTGTCAAAAAATTCATCGTGAATTACACAATTATCTTTTATCGTGGGATAAACAACTTTCTGTAAGAATGATTGATCTACCTGAACCTTATATAAATTATTTAAATCTATTTCTGAAAAAGAATAAACAAGCTCTTTTATATTTTTTAATATTCCGTTACGACAACCCCACATACCTCCCAAAATTTTTACAGCGTGTTGCGGGTGGTCTCTCATTATGTGAAAATCTTTATCACTATTTAGCCATTCTTCTACTGCGTATTTCTCTCTATAGTCTAATCTAGAATCTAAATCTCTTGATAAAAATATCCCATCTGTATCCGCCGAAAGAAATCTCCACATCATAGAATTACATGGAATATGGGTTGCATTTGCCAATGTAACGCTCTCATTTTCTAGATTTTTTATTCTTTCTGCTGGAACGCTGTCATCATAATATATAACTATTTCAAAATCTGGAAATATCTCTTTTGCAAGTTTTATGTTTTCGTAAACTCCCAAGTGGTATCTTTCAACATTACCCCACAAGCTAAACGATATTACATTCATTTAGGAAATCCTTGTGCTTTTCTTTTATTAAACGTCGCTTGGTCAATAAACCAATTCTTATTATTCACCTCCACGCCTTTATCAACAGTTCCAGAGTTTCTATTGTTTTTATGTTGGCAGTGTTCGTGACGAATAATCTTTTCATCTATTCTAAATATCTTTCCCTTCGTATGCATTATAGCACTAAACTCGTCATCACAGTAAAAAGATTTGTACGATGGATGGTAAATATATCCAAATTCTTTATATAGCTCACGACCAAGTATAGAAAGCGTAATTACCTCTGTCCAGTCTGTCCAGAAATCTCTGTCTCCCGTATTGATATGCACACAGCCGTCTAGGTCTGGAAAATTTTCATGCATAGCTTTTGCTATAATTTCATCCCAGTCGTTTACTTGTGGAATCATATCATCAGACACACAATACACAATATCATATTTGTCAACAATTTCGTTTATGTGAGAGTTAATTGCGCTAATCTTATTTGTATCTTTGTCAAAATAAAGATCAAAAGATGTGTTTTGTTTACCCTCAAAGGCAGAATGAATACCACTAACAACTTCAGAGTTGTTCATAGATTCATCATCAACATCGCAAACAATATTAAAATGTAGATGATGATTACCACTGTAGCTGTTAAGGTAAACACCTAGACACTCCATAAACTTTTTTGGTCTAAAAGCTGTTGGAAATTGCATAAGAAATTTCATCAGCTACCCTCCGGTACATAATACCAAGACCTATTAGAATCTCTATAACTAGGCTTGTATGCTAATAGTCTATGATTCAATCTATAAAGGCTATATTTTTCAAACAACCGTCTACAAAAATCAGCGTCCTCTCCCCATCTTTTAGACTCATCATATTTAACTTGTTGTAATATTTCTTTTTTTAACGACATATGGCCGTGAGAAACAGAAAATTTATCCCTTTCGTCTGTAACATGATCTTTAATAAACTTTGTTACTTTAGACATTTTAAGCTCTGGATAAGAAAACATGTATGGCTTGTTGTAGGTGAAGGCGTGTACCACCGCATCTACTTCTTGGTCTGACTCAAAAGCTTTCATGATTAATTCTACTTTTTGGTCATGCGGTAAATCGTCAACGTCAAAATAGATGATGACATCACCACTGGCAATTTCTGCGGCTTTATTTCTAGACCAGCTTACAGATTGGGGTTCTTCACAGCAAAAGGTTTTGACATCATAGCTGGTAGGAATTTCTTTCAATCCGTTACCAACAACAATGATTTCGTCTGGCTTTCTTGTTTGCGTATCAAACGACTTGATACATCTGTCTACAAGGTGGACATCTTTCGTCCAACAAGTTATACATAAAGTTGATTTCATTTAACAAGCTCCATTATTTTATTTTCAAGTCTTGGTACAATGTTTACATATTGTTGACACAGTTCATAGTTTTTTTCTATATGCTCTAGTTTTGATTTGTAATAATCTTTATCAACAGAATTACACGCCTCAATAGCTTCTTGCGCAGAGTTAACGATAATCATACCTTCTGTGTCAAAATAATCTTCTATATTTGGACATCCGTAGTAAATAGGTATTGTCTTTGCATAAAAACAGTCAATAACCTTTTCTGTAAAGTAGTTTTTCTGTCTTGAGTTTTCAATAGCTAAATGATATTCTGAATCAAACAGATCATATTTGAATTCACCAATAAGTTTACTGCTAAATGTATTTGCTCTTGGAAGTCTCCTACTAATATAAAAATCAATCGGATTGTCTATAGATAGTTGATTATCGTAAATGTAGTGTCTAATACTATGACCTTCGGCAGCATTTTTACCGCCCACAAGGTGAGATATTTGGAATTTTTTATCTCTATACTCATAGTCTGCGCCAGACATATTATCTCTCAACCAACAAGTACCGTAAACAAAACTGTGCGCATTTGGTAATTCTAACAACTCTTCATCATAAGTTAGTATAGCGTCAAACTCTGAAGCTACAGACTTAATTGTGTTGTTATTTAGATTACCGCAAGCCGCAAGCATAGCTCTTGGCTCACAAACCCAATATATTTTATACGTATCGTCTGGCAGTTGTCTTGGATAATCTTTAATCAATGATACGGTCTTGCTAACTTCAATATTAAGATCACCACATTCTGTTTGAATTATCTGCTTCATTGACCACCTCCAAGTCTAGCAGAAAGACTTTGCGCTTGCTCTTTCATATTCAAAGTAATTAGCATTTTCATCACCCTGTTAATGCAGGTGTGATTGAATTGAATTTGTTGCTTAACTTGTTCTGATGAAGGTTCTTCAGAAAATTCTACAAATGTAGATTTCAAAAAGTCTATAAATCTTTCCTTGTCTTCTTCTGGGTATTTTAGGGTGACTTTTTTTGCTCGCAGTGTTGCATCAAAAAATATTTGAGAAGTGCAGTACTCCAAACTACCATTGATTATAACATGATCGTATTTATTGTAAAGACCTATTAGCTGATTTGAGTTTAGTAAAAAATCAAAATCATAAACTGGCGTTAGGTCTGGCGCATTTATTGGTACAACCAAGCTAGATGGTGCATAGCAAGTATGGTAACTATTGAATTTAGATAACAAAGACTTGTCGAAATCTTCTGTTTCAGATATAAGAAGTGCTTCTACTTTATAATCTACGGGATCGGAATACGGTGTAACAATATCTGCACAAGCACTGAGTTCAAATGTATTTATTTTACTCTCGTGTTCTTTTTTCTCAGTTATAAGTAGTTTACAATTTATGTTGTTTTCTTCAACTATAGATTCTAATTCTTTAAGATTTTGTGCCTTTATATTAGTGACATCAAGAACCAAAGATATATCAGACTGGCTAAGATATTCAACTATGTCTGGATTTAAATTTTCGTAACCTAAAATCAACATGTCAGGCTGAACGGTGTCGAGAACATCATAAACCCTATGAAGATCTTTCTCCATCCACGCCTGCGCATTTACATTTTCGGCAGCAGCAACAATTCTTCCTATGTAGTGGAATTTAGTATTGATGTTGTCTTTATTTTCTTGAATTAGAATTTTCATTACTTATGTAATCCTTCAGTGATTTTATGTTATTAACTTTAAAAATAGACTGTCCTGAGTTTTTACAAACCTTAACCTTTGTGCTTTTTATTAATTCGTTTACCGCCTCAAAAAGAAATTTATTCTTGTACTCAATGTTGTTTATAATAGAAGCAAACTTTAATATAGATTCTTCATCACTTAGATATAAGCAGTCTGTCCAAAAATTAGATTTACCGCCAATGCAAAGATTTTTTAAGTTCTTATCATGTTCTATAACAGATATGCAATAATTATTATGTTTATTCTCATCTTGTGTTAAAATACAATTACTACTAAAATCTATTTGACTTAGCATATCTTTTGTTATCACCAAGTCTCCGTATAATATTAAAACCTTGTGGTTCATTGTATTATTAATACATAGTCTTGCGCTTTCACAAGAATTTGAATTAGAATAAATTTGATTTTCAATAATTCTTAAATTGTCATTTTTGTAATTATCTTTCAAAAAATCAATTGTCTTTTTAGCTTGAAATCCACAGCATACAATAATTTCATAGTTTATGAAGAAAGATTTAATGACATTTATTTGTTGCTCTATAAGAGAAGATTTATCAATCGACAAGAGAGACATTGGTCCGTAAGATTTCATTCTGTAACCGTAGTTTTCAGAAAGAAGAATTACGGAAACAAAGTCTCCTCGTTTCTTTTTATCTTCTCTTTTTGCGTCTACAATAAATTTATTATTCTTCATTTAGATAGCAAACTTTTTCTTGGTTTTCCATGAGTGAGTTTAGCATAACATTGAAATCAGCATATTCTAAATAGTTCATGCTTGCCAAGCTAGACCTAATAGCAACTGTATTTTCATCAGAATAGATTTCTATCTCTGATTCGTTGTCTGAAACTTTCTGTAGGAAGTCTGGATTCAATTCGCATCCGTCTTCAATCATCACAAAGTATTTTGCTTTTTTTACCAGCGCAAAAGCTTGAGTTTCAACCTGATACAACTCTTTTTCCAACAAATTCATAGTTAGAGTTGAGTGTTGGAATTTGCGCTTTAACTGGTCTAGCGCAATCATTTTGTCTTCTGGAGTTCCTTTGGTTGAAACAATGTGTATTTTAACTTTGCTTGAATCATAATCAATAGTCAAAAGTTTTTCTACAGCGGATTCTACGTCTTCAACAAAAGCAACAATACCAAATGTTGGCTCGATTTTTAAATCAGGTTCTGGAACCGGTGTGGGTTCTGGAACCGGTGTGGGTTCTGGAACCGGTGTGGGTTCTGGAGAAATATTTCTTTTATCTTCAAAACCTTCACACTCACCAGAAATTACATGTGGATTAGTTCTAACCTGACGACCCGCTTTTCGGTGTTGTCTAATTCTATTTTCAGAACAATCATGGTCGCTATATTTTTTACACTGTGTACATTCAGTCACGTTTCGCTGAGATTTCATATTCTACTCCATTTATTGATGCATTATTAATTTTTAAACCTTTTTTTGACAATAAGTCTAAACAGCTTTTCATAGGTATAGCAGAATTACACTGCGATACAATGTTGTTTAGTGTTTCCTCTCTAACGATGTCATTTACAATCATTTTACACAAGACCTTTGTCTCAATACCTGATACCACCAAACTCCCTCCGCGCCTCAACTTTGAGGTTAGCAGGCCGATGAAATCTTCAATTTGTTCTGGTCTTAGAATATTCATTACTTTAGTAGCGACTATAAATTCACATTTATTATCAGAGATATCCTCCATCGCAACACCCAAGTCTTTCAACTCGATTGCTGTAAATCCTTCAATCTTATCTTCGTCTGTTAATACAATCTGTACTTTCATTTCTTCATCCTATATGCGAGATCAAATGTTTCGTTCCAATTGTTTATAAATGATTCTTCTGAGAATTTTTCGACAGCGGTTTCTCTTGCGGCATTTCCCATTTTTGCTGCTAGAGATGGATCATCAAGCAATTGTTTGATATAACCCTTCAATTCTGCTTCGTCGTTTGAAATAAATCCGTTTACACCATTTTCAATTATTTCTGGTATCATGCAGGTTGCGGTCGATACGACCGCACATCCACAAGACATAGCTTCAACTAAAGATGTCGGCACAGGACTAATTGTAGAAGAGTTGAAAAACACAGAAGATGTTTGATATTCCTTCACAAGTTCTGACACGTCTTTTGCTGGCTCAGAAAGTCCCGGTGTGTCTCCAACAACCCTAACCGGAAAACCCTCTGTAACGCGCTGCCAGCCCTGATAATTAAGGCAATAATCTCTGTTTATAAAATCGTTGGCAACACTTAAAACTTGATTCTTCCTTTCCCATTCTCCGGGGCAAAAAAGATTTGAATCTACAGAGTGTTTAATAACTTTATAATCTTGAGAGATATTCCACTCTTTAGCTGAGTATTCAGAAATAAACACATTGATGTCACCCTTCATTTGTCGGAACGCTTGAGTCTGTTGTTCAGGCCAACTTGCGATGGGTAGTGTATGCTCCAGCGATATAACGGGAACAGAAAGATTGCTATTAATATTTTGGCTTGCTTGAAATTGTCCAAACTTACTTTGACTTAGAATAAAATCAAAGTCAATCCAATTAAAAATATTATTTTCTGGCAAGATGTAATAATTATCTGGTCTCTTTGCGTAATTATCATCCCACTTTTTGCAGCTTTCATATCTAAAAGAATAAAAATTATGTCCAGTCTTACAAAGCTGAGTTTGATATCTTTCATGTGTATCAAACGTTAGTATATTATATTTATCTTTTTTACCAATAGCTTTGTTGATAATACTTCTTGTTTGACTACTCACTTACAATCTCCTTCATTAGCTTTCCAATATTATCATATGAATAATCCATAGCCCTTTTCAATCCAGCGGCTTGGTTTCTAGCCTTGTAGGAAATTTGATCTTTCTTCCAAGAGTTATAAGAAGTACGCATTTGTTCTCTAATATGATTTTCACATGGCTGGAACCAGAATTCTCTTGCTGTAAAAAGATCTGGGAACGCTGGGTCTGGATACTTACAGGAGCTTAAAACACCTTTGATTAAATGACCAGTTCTCCAGTTTGATCTGTCAATAAAATCTCTAGTTCCACCAAAATCAGAAACAATTGGAGTGCTTCCAAAAGCCATTGCGTCAAAACTAGGTATTGACCAAGCTTCACCTCTCGATGGCGCTATAAAGCAGTCACACTGACTATGTAATGCACATAGCTGTTGATCTGAAAACTTTTGTGAAATTATGACTTCTCTTGGATATTCAGAAATATCTTTATACATTCTCATGGACTGTTTGATTGTAGCAAATTGCTGATCTAGTTTTTTGGTTAACTCTTCTGGAGCAACGCCAAACTTGTTAACCTTTACAACCAAGCAAACATCATCATATTTGTCAAATTCAGCATTAAAGCATGTGATAATTGAATCTATGTTTTTTCTCGCATTGACATCACCAATGTAATAAAATTTAAATTTGTTTTCAATTACAGGAATGTCTAGAGGATCGTAGCTTGTCGTAAATCTTTTCAGATCGCACGTATGAGGAACAACCCTAACGTCTACTCCAATACCGTCTTGTTCCAAAGACTCTTTTAGTTGAGAGTTGGGAACCCAGACTTGATCTACAAGTTGTAAGTGATCTAACCAAGGTAAGTGCTTGATGCTCGTAGACTCTCCAGCAAAAAAGGCAATATTCTTATCGAAAGCGTCTGTTTTTTCTATATGGTGAGGCAATACGTGTTGAATACAAACCGTACAACCTTCTGCGCTTTTCTGCTCTAGCTTTAAAATTCTAGGGTCTACGTCGGGCTTGTCTCTTGTCAGGGTTACGTTCCTACAAACCACATCAACACCAACCTGATCTAGTGCTAAGATATAATCTGTAGCCGCTTGACCCCAGCCACCAAATTCTTTATAATGTCCTATGTATAGTACTTTCATTTTTACCTCAAAAATAATGAGTCTCCGTTAAGTCCTTGTAGCTGGTACTCTCTTTCAACTTCTTGTAATTTTAAATTATTTTCTAAATATGACTTAATGTGTATGAAGTCTGTCTCGTTTTCATAGAGCGTGTATTTTGTTGACCACTCTAGTACCAGAGATTTTATAGTCTTCATAAAATCTGACGCACCTAGAATAACATTCATTTCTGCTCCTTGAACATCCATAAACAATGCGTCGATAGAGTCTATGTTATGATTATCGCAAAACCACTTTAGGGTAACAGCCTGAACTTTAATTTCTTCTACTACATCTTTAATCTTGTAAATATCAGTTAGTCCTACTCCGGGCTTGTGGAGCGAACCACAACCTGTGAATTGTAAATTTTGCCCATGAAGCGTTTGCTCGTCTGGAATATTCTCTATGTCACAGAATCTATTAAAGGTCATTTCTTTGTTTGTGTTATAGACCGCTAGATTGTAGACATGCACATTCTTGTATTCTGCGCAGTTTTCCTTGCAGATATTATAATTATAAGGATCTGCTTCAAAGCAATATACGTTAGCTTCTGGAAAAGCATTTACTATCTCTGGTATATCATATCCTCTATGGGCGCCGATTTCAAATACATTTTTTACGGTTGGATACTTTTCTTTGATTTTATCTAAGAATAACATAATCAGCCTCTTTGCAGTTTACATCGTGTTTCTGATGCCAGTGGAATTTATCGTACACCTCTTTGCTTACCCACCAGTCTTCTACTGGCCCATATCCATCAAGCTCAACATTACCCCATAGTATTTCATAGCCATGACCCCGAAGAGTGTCTCTGTAAAGTTTATACTCACTTCTAATTTTACTTTTATGCTCTTCTGTATGATTCTGACTACACTCATCAAAAGATTGAAACAAATTATGTTCTAGCGTTAAAACTTGGAATCTGTATTTGCTCCAATCAAATTCTGTAAAAACTTTAAGCTGCGCATCGTCTACGTCAATTGATAAGTAATCAATCTCAGTAGGGCAAGAGCAATGTTCTAATACTTCATTGATATTGTTTTGTAAAAGATCTACGCACGATAATGTGCAAGTTCTGTAAGACTTTACTTCATTATACCAGTCTATGTCATAGTCTATTGCTATACCTTTCCAACTCAGGCAATTTTCAAAGAAATAACTATTACTATAGAATCCTTGAGGATATCCTCGTAGGCCACCTGTACCCGCACCGATATCTAAAAAATATCCGTGAGTCTTTTGTAATAGTTTGTGTACAAACACATCCTGTTTTGTCTGACTATTAAACATTCAGCGCTTTCATCCTATTTACTCTAGCTTGCTCCCAATGATTAATTCTTTCTCTTTGCATCTTCATTTGATCGTATGCAACATTGAAATCGAAGTGACTTCTATGCTGTTGTCCGTCAAAAGCAGCGCTGCTCTCATTAAAGTACATACCACCCGTAGAACTAGTGGCAGACTTGTACAGTAAGTCTTTTGTCATCCTGTCAGCAAAAAATGAGTTGACTTTTTCCGGCTGCCTTAAAACATTTTCTATTAGCCATCTCGTTACTTGAGAGTGTCGAAGTTGTCCCAAGTCTTGCTTTTCTGCTGGTGGTAAAATCTTTGGTGCAGAACCCCAACCTCTGTCAAAACTTACTGGATTTGTGCTATCAAAATAATTTTCCCATACCGAGCCACTTAGATGCCATTGATAGTATTTATCAAATGCTTCTCTTGTTTTCTTGCCCATCTCAGCACGCTCTTCGTCTGTCTTTTGAAAAAAGTCATAGAAAAATTTTGAAGCTACGTCATTATCTGGAACTGCCCGCAAGCACCCAGTTTCTAGCTCTTTATACAAAGCTGCTGGCGTGATAGGATACCCTTCCAACTTCCTCAAAACACTTTCCATCGCGGAATAATCAGTTCCACAAACAGGAACCCCACACGCCGCAGCTTCAACTTGAGGTAGCCCAAACCCCTCACAGTTCGCATACTGTGTATAAAGATCAAAACAATTCACAACCTTTGAAAGATCTTCATAGCTAAGTCCATTCTTCACGTTAGAAAGTGTAGAACCCCACTTGTTGGTAAATGGAGATTGTGCTACAGCACCCTTGAACTTAGAGACAAAAGGCTTTTTAGTTTCTGGACAAATGTACGTGAACAAAACGTGCGATGCAAGATTATGCTCTTGTAACAGTTCGTCTATGTTCCATCCCAGATCTGGATAAGAAGTGTGACAATATAGATAATAATTTTTATCTTCTGACATATCCAAGAACTTACGAAAAGCCTCAAACAAGTCAGGATAAAGCTTTCGGCGTTGATTACGCATCACCGTCCCAATAACTTTATATGATGGATCAATACCCATTTGAATTTTGTGTAAGACTTTATCTTCAACTGGTTTATATGCGGGATGCGCAGAAGGAGGAGCGCTACCTAAGTAATTAATCTTACCTCCAGACTGATCCTCCAGAACTCCACCAGCCCAGTCTGAATACGTCAGGCAGGCATCTGCACCAGCATAAGTTGCAATCCACTGGCGGGCTTGCGGTCTTGCGTCAACCGTTGGCATTATAACCCAACGAAAATAATCTCTAAAGGGAGATCTTTCTGCAAACTCAAGCATCCAGAAGTCACGAATATCGCACACAAAGTCTGGTAAAAAGTCGAGACAGACATGCTCAAAAGACCACGAACCAAACTGATTGACTGGATTTGAGTTATAAGCTTTTAACTCTTCTTCACTAGCTTTGGGTTCGCAGTTTTGGTTTGGCATTACGCCGTAATATTTCCAAGGAATGTCCGCTGCTCTTGGGTCATTTTTCTCTCCGTATGATGCCATTTCAGCAATCTCATACTTACCAGTGCTATACAAGTAGTTTAAGATTTCTCTTGTATAGGTAGCATACCCTGTGTTTAGAAAGGTAGCCTCACTACAAAATAGGATTCTTTTTTTTCTCATTTTATTCCTTGTCTAGACAACCAAAGTCAAATTCGTTAATTCTAAATACAATATCGTCTGTAGCGTCTGTCTTCATTACTCCATTTCTGGCAGATGCGTATACAGTCATCTTTGTTCCTTTTTTTCCAAGTTTGGAGATTGTTTCTGCACCACTAGCCCAAGCTTGTAATGTAATAGTGGTAGGAACTTTTTTCTTTTCCCCTCGCTTATTCTTTCGGTACTCGTAAGTTACCATCTTTACTGTGCAGCAAGCCGCACCACTGCCCTCGTCATCTATCTGTGGGTCATGTAAAAGATACCCAGTAAAAGTGCAATTATTCATCAATTTACTCCTATTTGTATTACTCTATATTATAGCATCAAAATAATAAAAAGTCAATTATATTTCGTGAATTTTATCAATAATAAAAGATCCTGTTTTTTCTACCTGCCCACAAAACAATAGGTTAACATCTTCATCTAGGACATATTGGTATTTGGATCTTGTTTTCGGGAAGACAACCACATTGTCAATAGAACATGTCTCATCTTCTAAAGTGAGGAAAGCCATAAGGTCTCCAGTTTTACACTTGTGATTAACAAGTCTGGTCACATGTGCAACAAGACAAATATTCTTTCCTACTTTGCCGTCTATGATTTCTTTACAGGTGGTATTTGAAGAAGATGTGTCTGCTGATTCTACTCTCGACAAAGACACAGGACATCCAAGATATTTCTTTTCTTGTTCAATTACCCACTCTGGATCGTCTGACAGATCGTATGGAGGATTCTCTAAAAAGTGAATCTCGTTTTCAATAATCTGTTTTCTATCTGCTTTACTGGTTCCGCCACCTTCTTTTTTGGTTGGGGCGAGATCAATAAAACACTCAGTCAATGTTTTCCACTTTTTAGTTTTATAGTTTTCAGTTACCCACTTTAACTCTGCCTTGGTAAGATTTCTAAAGATGAGATATTCATACAAAGCCTTGTTCCTACTTACGCCGGTTTGACGAGTGGAAAAAAAGCCAATCGAACAAAGCGCTTTGAAGCCTGTTGAATTCATGTTTGGTGATAAATAAATTAATACATCTAACCAGTTCTTGATCTTTGGGGATTCTTCGATAGCCTTGATAACTTTGTCTCCATTTACACCAGTCAAAGATTTAATGTCCTTAATACCAAAGTAAATGTTATTCTTTTCAGCAAAGAAATGATTTCGCCATTTATTAAGGTTTGGGAGTTTAACAGAGATGTCAGACATCTTAGCATCTGATACAAGTTCGTATACTTCTTGGTGCGGATCTTGCTTTTCATTCGCATAGGTCAGGTATGACAAGAAGAACTCCTTTGTGTGATTAGCTTTATACCAAGCACTCTTGTAGGAGTTGATAGCGTAGCAAATCGCGTGAGACTTGTTGAATGAATATCTAGATGATTTTTCAATCCATCCAAAAATTTCTTCTGCTGTAGCTTGGTTTACAATTCCTTTCTCTTCACATCCAGCCAAGAAGTCTTGCCTAACTTTAGCCATAAGGTCGGCTTTCTTTTTACCAATAGCTTTACGCAGAACATCTGCTTCTTGAAGATTAAACCCAGCTAGTTCTTGAGCAATACGCATAGACTGTTCTTGATAGATTAGAACACCCTTTGTTGTTTTCAACGTTTCTGTCAGAGATTCGTGAAGATATTTGACAGCATCTACACCCATCTTTCTATCAACGTAATGCTGCGTCATAGACTTACCGTCAGTCACCGCCTTCAATGATCCCGGCCTAATTAGCGCAATCAATGCGCCCAACTCTTCAATGTTTGTAGGTTGAAGTCTTTTAGACCAAGCGCGACCAAGGTTGCTCTCTAGTTGAAAAACACCTTTGGTTCTACCTTCTTTGAAGAGATCCCAAGTTTTTTCATCATTATAATCAATCATTATTTTCTCTCAAATATTCCATAGCTCTTTGTAAGATATCTGGATCATCATGAAGCAATCCTATTCCAGAATTACAAGACGTACAAATATAACCCCTAAACTTTAAACTGGCATGACAATGATCTAATACCCACTTATCTGTTTCTGAATTGCAAATCCTACAAATTCCCGGAGGAGGAGGTGGATTCTCGATTCTTAACTTCTTTCTGATATCTGACTGCTGTTTGTGACACTTCTTGCATCTATTTCTAGTAGCTCTATGTTTACCGTCAGCCTTTACAAATTCAGACTCAGGTTTAGTTTCCTTACAGGTTTTGCAGGTTTTATACGTAAGTGTTTCCATTTGCGAACGCCTTTTCAAGTTTCAAGTTCCTGTAAACAGCACGATGGGTCTTCATAAACTTAATCATCAGGTTAGCGGTATCCTTAACATCCTGCAACGCATCGTGAGCATTTTCAGAAGACATTCCCATGCGTTCTCTAATACTATCCATGCTTCTACTTTTGATACTCGGATCACCTTCTGTCCACATCCAATAATTATCCATCATATCAATTTTATTAATTGCACTAAACAGCTTTTGCTTGTTGCGGGTTTCGTCCCAAGGTCCATACTCTTTACAGAGTCTATCAACAATAATCATGTCATAACCAAGGATATTATAACCAGCAGGGATTGGTGCAAAAAACGGCGTACCTTTCCAGTTGTACTTATCAACAAATGCACAAAACTTTTTCCAAACAGTTTTAGGTTTTGGGGCTTTGGCTATACCTGCTCTTGTTTTACCTGTAACTTTCAAAGCACCATCTTCTATTGGTCCAAGCCCTTTCTCTTCTGCTTTTTGGTCATCAGTCTCTGCCCAAATTTCACTGTTAAAGGTTCCTTTCATTTTTAGACTTCTTCCATCAATAGCTAAAGCTGCAAGTTGAGTTGGTTGACAAGTCCAAGGATCTCTACCGCCAGTTTCAAAGTCAAAGACGATAATATCTCTATTCATTATTTTCTCCCAATAGTGTATCAATATACATGAGTTTGTCAAGTAGATTAATCGCTAAGACATCAAACTTAACGTGACCAAGAGCTTCTAAGTCTGCCATTTCAAGACCAGCAATCTTTTCGTCGCTACTTTTAGAATGTACCATTGGGCATACCTCTGCCAAAGGCTTGGCTGAGATCACGACACCAGCAGCGTGTTTACCCTGAGTTTTGAGCGTTCCCTCAATTTTGATTGCTTGCTCAAAGTATTCAGCGTAATCGCCTTCTAGATACCCTTTGTCGTTGATGTAACAATAATCATAAAGTTCTTTGCTGTTGTTTTGCAAAGCCCATCGAATAATAGATCTATCTTCGTCATCCATTTGTGAAAGCTGATCCGAAATCGCCGCTTCATCAGGAATGTATTTTGTAATCTCGTTCATGACGCTAAAGCCGCAAGCTTCATTTACTCGCAAGACTTCTTTCATTGCGCTTCTGCCTTGTAGTCTACCAAATGTGACCATCTGACTGACATTTTCATGACCGTACTTTGTTTTAATATATTCAATAATCTCGTCACGCTTCTTACCCGGAATGTCAATATCAATATCAGGCAAAGATATATTATCTTTTGTATTTCTACCACTATTATAGAATCGTTCAAACAGCAAGTCAAACTCGATAGGGTCAACTTCTGTGATACCAATAAGATAAGAGATAAGGCAACCGGCAGCAGAACCACGTCCCGGTCCAACCATCCAACCTTGATCTCTTGCGTACCTAATAATATCTTGAACGATTAGAAAGTATCCAGAAAGTTCTGCCTCTTTGATGACATCAAATTCTTTTTGGAATCTAGCTCCGTAAATATCCCAACGCTTATCACCCTTCTTGATATGGCCTAGCTTCTCTTTCCATCCCTTTCTAGCCAACTCGGTAAGGTAGTTCTCCTCTGACTTACCCTTGGGAGTTTCAAATCTTGGGAGTTGTGGTTGACTCAACACGTCGTAAAATTCACATTGATCGTATATCTCATCTAAGTCTTGAAGACCTTGAGGATCATCTATACATATTTCACTTGCGCCGTAACGGTCTGGTACAAAGAAGTGTTCAAAATCAAAAAACTGCTTATTGTCAAAGTCTTCACCTTTTGCATATTTCTTTCTCAGTTTAGGTAATGTGGTTTTCATATCTGAACACAAGAGGATTCTGTGTAGTTTTGAATCTTCTTTTTCTGTGTAGTGCATATTCTGAAAACACTTACCCTTCTCGTACCAGCCCGTTTTAACTGGAGACTCGGTTGCGGAATCAGCAAGAACGATAAGGTTGCCGTTCTGACAGATTTTAGACAGATCGCCACTATTGTAGTTGCCTTCGTCATCAAGAAGCGAAACGATCTTAATTAGCTCAAACCAGCCAGCTTCGTTCTTTGCGAACAGAGTAAAGCCATCAAAAGAACATCCGATGATTGGCTTGATGTCGTTAGCAACACAAGCTTGGTAAAAAGATACCGCGCCAGATATAGTCTTATAATCAGCTATACCGCAAGCGCGAAAGTTATTGCTTGCACATTTTTTAGCGAGTTCTTTGGGCTTAGAGTAGCCTTTTAGCAGCGAATAGTGAGTGTAATTACACAACGGGAACCAGTTCATCAATATCTCCTTTCAATATGGTTTCAAT
>CEVG01016373.1_pt1 | contig 16655 bp, 14 predicted proteins | sample 356511 | NCBI WGS metagenome assembly CEVG01 (sample SAMEA2623426, study PRJEB7988) | marine metagenome | biome: marine biome (ENVO:00000447); feature: surface water layer (ENVO:00002042); material: "saline water (ENVO:00002010), including plankton (ENVO:xxxxxxxx)" | depth 5 m | reverse complement strand
ACTTTTAATTTCAAAAAAGCTCGGAAAAAAATTCTGGGCTTTTTTTTGTAGGCCAGGATTATGTTCGAAATTAATGAAAATGCTCGATTAAGGATAAGGCATGTAAATGACCGCAGAATTATCATTATCGATGATTTCTACAAAAACCCAGATGAGATTAGAAACCTTGCATTAAATTCAAGAGAACGAAATGCAGTTAAGAATAATCTGCCTGGAACAAGATTATTTGTTAAGACAGATGAGGTGAAAGAAAACCTCAAATCTGTATTTGACAAGTATTGTTTAAGTGGCATGTGGTCAAGACATATTGACCCATACACATATGAAATGCAATGGGATGATTGTGGATTCATGTGTAATATCATGAATGACGCAAGCATATTGCGTGATCCTTGGTTTAGTATTCCACACCAAGATGCATATCCTTATAGTAACGACTTCTTACAGTTTGGTGTTGTCATTTACTTGAATAAACCAGAAGAGTGTGCTGGAGGAACAAACTTTTACTCATATAAAGGTAAAATGAGCGTTCCTTACAACATATTCAAGTATATGGATAAACCAGAAGGATTTGATGAGGAAATAAAATCTCAGGAAGATGTATATCCTTATATTAGAAGATGGCTCTATGGTGATAGAGAATGGAAGGTGGAATATGAAGCGAAAATGAGATATAATCGTTGCATATTCTATGAAGCGGATATCCTACATTCTCAGAACATGGAAATAGGCATGTTTGATTCACATGACCGAATCAATCAAATATTCTTCCTTTAAATACCAGTTAATCTTGGATTATAGGTTCTCTTAGTATTTTTATTGACGTACTGAGAAGATGGAGAGTATGCCATAATCCTCTTCATGTCATCAACGAATACGCCTAAGAATTCTGGTTTTAAAATGATGATATTCTTCTTCATTTCATTTTCGTCAAATTCATACTTATAGTTGGTTACAGGACGGATTCCTTTGCCTAGAACAATGTTACCATTTGCATCTTTTACTGTACCTACTAGATCAATAGTGCTGTTTTCTGTTCTAAGTTCGATATTATCGTTATATTTCACTTCTTGTCCCAATCTTTGATCCAATGCTGATGCATTGAAAGCGGAATCAACAACTAATCCATCGGGAATGATAGTTCTTAGATATCCATCTTCAAAGGCAGTAGTTTCATAGTGGTGAATATCTTCTAATGCTTCTTCACTACCATATTTGTCTAATAAGTATTTTCTAAAAGTTAGATCATCCATGGGCCAATCTTCATGGATATTTTGAATATTATTTGTAATTAGAATAACCCAGTCTAAATGTGGGTCTCCATATACACGATCTGCACATTGATCGGGTCTAAAATTGCCAGGAACACTGAAATAGTTATATACAGTCGCTGATCCTGCAATATCTTCTCTGAGTCTGGCTCTTTTGAAGATATTCTTGACTGTAATAAATTCGTCATTGGAACTTCTCTCCAGAGTTCTGGAGACATATTCCATATTTGGAAAATAGCGGAAATAACTTCTATTTGACATTTTAGTAACCGATCATGTCTTTTTTGTCAATTCTTCTGAGGTCGCCTTTATTAATTTGTTGACCCTCATCATTAAACTCTGCAACTCTATCTGCACCGACTCTATTGTTATAGTCGGTGTTATATACGGGTTCTAGTTCAGCAAAATCCATTTGGATCTTATACGAAACTGGTTGACCTTTATCAAATGCCTGCCAACTTCCATGTGGTGCATAATCAGTTTCAAATCTAGTTAGAGCGCAAGGCTTAATAATATTTACCCCAGGAATATCTCTGAAATTAGCAGTACAGTATCTGATTGTCCAGATGTTTGGTGTTCCAAGGAAGAAAGATGGATCTCCAGCAGCAGAAACACCTGCTGTATCGGATACATTTTTCTTTGCTGAGGACATTTCTTTGAAATGTCTAATAATTTGTCTAATCTCTGATGCTTCGTCTGGATCTCTTGCTGTCAACTGGTAAGTATAGTTAAACTGCCTCATCTGAGGACCACGGAACATGAGTTCCATGTTTGAGTTTGGAACAATACCAGCACCTCTTGCAAGGATAGTCTCTGGACTTACATCGTATCCGAGTTTATTGAGCATACCACTCATTAGACTTGCTGACATGGCACTCTGACCACCACCTGTACCACTCTCAGAGAGGAGTTTTAGTTGGGTCAACAGTTTGTCCATTCCACCTAGTCCAAAGACCTGGGCAATACCTTTCGCTGCAAAGTTCTGAGATACCAGACCTGCTGCCGCGGCCGCTAGATTGTTTAATTTGTCAGTCTCCCAAGAAACACTCGATGCATCTTTAACAGTGTTTGGCATTGGTAGAATGATACCCCCACCAACTTTATACTTAAGTGGAGTAGATCTACTTAGGCCCTTAGTTAATAGTGTCTCTCTTGTTTTTCTTGAGTTTTTTGATGTGGAAAGAAACCCGTCTCTGCTTGGTGGTTGGTATGTATAACATTGAATCACCATTTTATCTTGGTGAGGTGACATATCCATTGGATACATCATTGGTGTAGTTCTTGCGTTCCTTTCGTTTAATGTAACATACTGAGTTACATCATTTCTCATGATTGCTCCCATAGGGTCAATCAAAGCACCTACTTTTTGGAAAATTCCAATCTTTGCAAGTCCTGTTGGATTATTATATGTAATTGGTTCACCATTTGAAGAGATAGGTGGACCAGCAGGTTGTGAGGCATATAGTCCCACACGATTTGATTTTGCCCATGCTGGTAATTTAGGTTTTTTTGTTCCTCCTTGACCAGATCTCTGCGTTACTCTCGCATCGTAATCTGCTTTAATTGCAAGTTGAATATCAGTGTGGAAAGCTAACTTATCTGAATTACTTAGACTTAATAAGTTACTATCCTTTGTCCAGTCACCATCAGTATAAATGACATCTGGGTTTGCTTTGTTGGTTCCAGTTTCAATAACTCGGACCTTTTCATTTTCAAGGTCATATTCCAACGCATACACGATTGTCTGACCATTGATGGTCTGTGTAATTGGTGGATCTATTTTGACGACTTTAAAACCTTTTGCCATTACTTCCAGGCTCTATACTTAGGATATTTTTTCCCACGTCTGTCAATAAAACGTTCTGTGGGTAATAACGAAATACTCGCCCAATCTTCATCATCTGGAACTTTATATAGGTTACCAACTCCAGAATAGAGATATTTGTGCAACGAATTTTTGGGTACACTTGCCCCTCTTCCACTATTTATCAGGCTTTTTGCAAGTCCATCCCTATAATCTGGGTTAACGTAATGTAGATTTGCTCCTAGGAATCCATCTTTATAGAATTCGAGTACAAATGCCAATGGTTGTAAGTCCCAATACTCATATTTTTCGGGAAATTTTGCACCATAAGAGAAAAATATTAAACTACCTACCTCAACCCATCCAGTATCACTTGTACTGATATCTGGATCCTGAACAGGAGATAGTGCATTTTCTAGAGCATTGATATACCAATCTGCACTCTTGTTTTTCTTTCCTGCTAGTTGTCTAATCTCGTCTGCAATCATTTGATTCCCAGTTCTTTTTCAGTCATAATCTTGAACTCATAATTACGATCTGCACAGAACTCTTCAGCAGCTTTCCATTTCGCTTGATTTACTGCCCACAATTCTATACTTCTAACCCAGGCTTTTGTTCTCTTCTTAGGATTCTTCGGAGGCATCTTAACTTCCTTTGCAGGTTTAATTTCGATGACCATGATTCGTTTATTTCCTGTAGAGTCAATATACTTTACAAAGAAGTCGGGAAAATACCTATGATACCTATTATCTAGGGGAGATTTGTATGGAATAGCGAATTCCTCTGATTGCCACTGATACACACTCTCATTGAGGTCACAATATCGCATGAATTTTCGCTCCCAAAGTGACCTATAAATAATATTGGTAGGATCACCCTTGTATTTCTTTGGGTATTCAGGCCTATATTTCCCCTTGTAGGACATATACATAGTATAAAGGATCGTAGTATTTATCCGATGTCAAATAAAGGACTCAGTGCAAACAACCGAAGAATAAATTCTGCGGGAGAACCATATTTGATCGATATTGATAGAAATGGATTAGCTCAGAATAACTTTCAAGAGTTTCTTGGTAATCCATCTAGCAGTAATCACTATAAGGTCTCGATGAATCTCGCTAAAGCGGGACCTGGATCTACAGATCAATTATCAACTTGGTTAACCTCCGCAGGTATTTTTGGTAAACATGAACCTAAGAGATATGATTTCTTATGTGCAGAGACAGTTTTGCCTGGTAAAAGCGTAGAAACCTTTACTGAGTTGGGGAGTAGACAGGGTATTGAAGAATTCTTTCCAGTAAGAAACGTTTATGCCGATCTCAGTATGACATTCTATGTGTCTTCTGATTACAAGGTACTTAGATTATTCCAAGAATGGCTTCACTTTATGCAACCAATGCATTCCGCAAATGCAGGTAAGGTTACTGCTCCGAGTGCTAGTGGTTATGCCTCTATGAGAGATGGAAATAACTTCCAGAGACATAGGTATCCGTCTGAATATAAGAGAGAACTTCATGTCACTAAGTTTGAAAGAGATTATAAAACTAAGATGACATATGGTTTTATTAATGCCTTTCCAGTCAATATCAATTCTATTGCTTTGTCATATGATGAAGGAACCGTCACTAAAGTAACTGTTGACTTCAAATATGATAAGTATGTTATAATTAATCTTGGTATTGAAGAAGACTCTAAACCTGTACAACACGAAAAGGTATCTACTGCCTCTGATGGATCTACAATCGCATCAGTAAGTTCTAATTTCATGGATGGTAGAGCTCCATGGGATGCAGCAACTCCATCTCCATTCACTCTGGGTAATAACTTGAATTTGGCTTCTGATTTCAGGTCACTAGCAGACTTTAATTCTCCTTTACTACAGTACCCTACCTGACCTACTAAATAACCCGCTGATTGAATTATTATGCCTTTACCTAAAATTTCAACCCCACTCTATGAGTTGACTTTACCTTCCACTGGAAAAACTGTTAAGTATAGACCATTCCTAGTAAAAGAAGAGAAAGTTCTTATTCTCGCGTTAGAAAGCGGAAACCCTAAACAAATTACTAACGCAATCAAACAAGTATTAAAAGAATGTGTACAAACTAGAGGAGTAAAAGTAGAGAGTCTGCCTACTTTTGACATCGAGTATTTGTTCCTCAACATTCGTGGTAAGTCTGTATCAGAAGCAGTTGAACTAGTGGTTACTTGCGGTGATGATGGCACAACCCAAGTTCCAGTTAGCGTTTTTATTGATGAGATTCAAGTTCAAATGAATGAGAATCACAAACAAGATATTCAGATTGATAAGGATATTACCATTCGTATGAAATATCCTTCTCTTGAAGAATTTGTAAAGAACAATTTCGTAGTACAGGGAGATGACGTATCCGAAGTCGAACAATCCTTTGAAGTCATTGCAGCGTGCATTGAACAGATTTATACTGAAGAAGATGCCTGGGCTAGCGAGGACCTTACTAAGAAGGAATTGGTTACTTGGATCGAGGGATTAACCTCTAGTCAATTCAAGCAAATCGAAGAGTTTTTTGATACCATGCCAAAACTTTCTCATACTGTTGAGGTAATGAATCCCAACACTCAAAAGAAAAATACTGTCGTGCTTGAGGGACTAACAAGTTTTTTCGCCTAGTTATGTCCCAGATGACTCTGGAGGCATACTACAGAATCAATTTCGCTCTCATGCAGTTCCATAAATATTCATTAACAGAGATCGAAAATATGATGCCTTGGGAAAGGGACATCTATGTTGGATTACTTAAACAACATATTGAAGACGAGAATCTCAAAGCCCAACAAAGAGCTGCACTGAATAAATGAAGTTAGCATCTATTAAACCTGGTAGAATCGTAAGACGTAAGGGTACTAGACGTATTGGGTCTGGTAACCGAACTCTAGGTGCATCCAAGTTTTTTGGTGGTAAGGGTACAATTGGTGCAAAACTACGAGGCGCTTTTAGGGGTAATGTAAAGGGTGCGCCTGGTGGTTTAAGTCAAACAATTAAAAACATCTCCCAATCTCTACAGGGAGGTGGAGAAAATTCAACAGTTAATATTAATAAGATCATCAATCAAAAGGTTGATGATAGTTTGTCTAAGAGAGGTTCACTGTCTGCTCAGGTCAGAATGCCTCAACTTGATGGCCTTCTGAACTCTTTCGGAAGTATTGCAGATTACATGAGAGGGGTCGCAGATCCTACTACTGTTTCTGCATTCGCTAAAGGATTTGAAGGAATTAGGGAATCCCTTGAGGATACCACAGAAACTATAGGTAAAGTAAGAAAATTCATCAAAGGATTCATTGGTGATCTTGGAAAGATTGCTAAGAAGGGTGGTGTTCTTCCTGGCTTATTGGGTGGTTTAGCTCTGGGATCTTTGGGTAAATTGCCCAGATGGATGCGTAGAGACTTTCTGAACGCTACAAAAGATAAAAAAGTAAAAACAAACGTTCCAAACGCAAGTAATTTTATGAAAAGTAAGAAGGGTAAACTCCTTCTTGGACTTGGTGCTTTTGGTGCATTGGCTGCTGGAGGTATGGCAATGGCCCAACCTGCAGCCGCAGGTGAAGTAGATCCTTCGCAAATTGATGCTCCTCCTCCAATTCCCGAGAAAGAGGTTAATTTATTTAATCAAACAGTTAAAAAGTTTCAGGATTTCTTAGGTGGAATTGTATCTCCTCCTCCACAACAACAGACATCAACAGAGACAACAGAAACTACATCGACTCCTACCACTACTGTAATGGGCAGTGATGTAGATACGCCTGGAGTAAATACTGATAATGCCAAGGCAGCAATTCAAACTATCCTTCAGTTAGAAGGAACTGCTAAGGAAGGTGGTTATAGTAGATGGTTTGGTGATCGTGAAGGTGAAATGAAGTATGGTGATATTACTGGAAAGACTCTCCAAGAAGTAGACGATCTTCAGACAAGGTTCTTGAAGGATGACCAGTCACTGTTTACTGATAGAACTGGAAAGACAGATAGATCTGCTGCAGTTGGTGCAGGACAGTTTACTCATCTTTTAGGTCATGCTAGAAGAATGGATCCTAATGTAGATATTACCAAACAAACTTTCAGTGAAGAATATCAGAATAAACTTATGATGTTCCTTGCCAAGGAAAGGGGAGTTGATCTTAATAAACCTCTTACCGAAGCTGATATGGAAAAGTTGGGTGGTGTATGGGCAAGTTTAACACCACAATATAATCAGACATCTAGAACTGCTTCTGATAGTTTGAGAGTTTATCAAAATAATCTTCAGAAGATTCAAAATAATGTCACAACAACTTCTCCAGAATCTAAGGTTGATCCATTAGGAGAACAATCCAATGCGGCAACGTCTTCTGATACTATTGAACAAGTTGCACAGATTCCCCAAACAGAGACAAAGGGAGAAGATAACGTAAACTTTACTGTACTTCCCATGGGTGATATGGCTCAGTTGGATCCTTCAAATGTTCCTGCACCAAGTGTAGGGGGTAATTCTGTACCATTCCATATGCCTTTTGATGAGGAGAATCTCTATAGACTTGGGACCATGAGCACTTACAACTTGATCTCTACGACATAGGATAGACTATCATGGCCATTGGAAATAAGTTAGTCAGAAAACAAAGAGTTGTAGATTCACTATTCAAGAGAAAGAGGAAATCTCTTGGTGAAGCTAAACAGAAGTATGTTTCTTTATCCAATTATCTTGAAAGAGCTAATGATAAATTGGAGGGTCAGGATGATATTGCTGACAAGGACTTAAAAAAACTTAAGTCTGGTAATTTCCAAGTTGATAACAAAGGTAAAGGTACGGCGGGTAATGTCCTAACAGCAATCCTTGGTATTGGTGCAATAGGCGCCGTGGATATGGTTACGCAACTTGCTTCAAAGGGTAAGAAGTTTGCTGGTAATATGTTTGGTAGAGTTAAAGGACTTTTTGTCAAAGAGGGTGCAGAAAAAACAGCAAAAGTTGGTACGGGTACAGCAGTTAAAGCAAGTAAAACTGTTACTAGAGAGGGATTAGAAGCCGCTGGTAAAGCGGTTACCAAAGAGGGAACAGAACAACTTGCAAAGAAGGGTACTGCTAAACTTCTTGCTAAAAAACTCCCCCTTGTTGGTCTTGTTTTAGGTACTACTTTTGCAATTGATAGAGCAGCCAAAGGTGATATGGCTGGTGCTGCTATGGAGTTTTTATCGGGTGCTGCATCTACAGTGCCTGGATGGGGTACTGCTGCATCAGTTGCTATTGATGCAGGATTGATTGCAAAGGATGTAAAAGACGCAGTTGATAATGAAGATAAAGGTGAAACCACTACCAATGCTAATGTTAGTAACCAGACATCATTCGCTAATGTAGAACCTAAAAGTTCCATGCTTGAATTGAAGAAATTTGATTCTGCAGTTGATGAGTTTGGTAGACTATATGGTCGTAATGGTGAAATTGTAAGAACTTCCAATACAACAAATACAACAACTACAACAACTGATTCTCGTACAACTCAAGTAAGTGATGGTACGGCATCAGAAGATGGAACATTTAATACTGGATTGAAAACTGGTAAATCTGAATATATTGGTGGATCTGCTGATTATCATATTGACAGTCAGTTTAAGAGTTCTCTTTCTATGGAAGAGAAGGTTAAAATGATGGATCAACTTGCAGCAGGATATGCTGCTCAAGGTAGAAATATTGAATTCTCTAATAATGCTGTTGCTAACTCCATTTGGGACCCCAATGCTTCTTATGAAGACAAGGCTGCTTTATTGCAAAGGGCATTTGAAGCACACCAGCTTCCTAGAGGACGTGCCCTTGATGCAGGTGGTTTCCATCGTATTGATTATTATGCTCCTCTTATTAAGGATTCTCAAGATACCGCAGGTAAAGGTAGATTTAGAGATAGTGTAGTGGGTCAGGACATTCTTATTCCGACACTTGGAGGTACTAATGTAGATTATGGTCAAGGTGGAAATTATGGTGCATTTGTCGAACTGACAGATAAAGATGGTAATATCCTCTTTAGAACAGGTCATGGTGATATTAGAGGTGCCAAGTCTGGAAGTGTTACATTACCAGAAAGAACTAAAAAGACTGAAAAGACTGAAGCGACATCAGTAACTACAGAAACTCCTCCCACAGAAATGTCGTCACTGCAACCGCAGGAAAATGAGATCCGAAAGAGAGTTATTCCTGCAACTAGTGTTCGTGGGAAAGATAAGGTTGTCTATGAAAGATTCGATGGCGAACGATGGATGCGGGGTTCGGGAGAGACTGCTAAAGAGTACAAATATCTTTTTGAACAGCAGGAATATTTGAGAAGTGAACAGGGTCAGATTAATAATCCTAACCAAGGATTAATGGTTAATGATCGACTTGTTCAACCTGTACAAAGAGAAGAAACGGATACAAACTTGGTTAGTCAATATACATCATACAATAATCCAAGAACTACGTTAAATAGTACGACGATTGTTGCCATGGGTGGTATTCCTGGGTCTACCAAAACACCTATGGTTATGCAGACAGGTGGCGGATCTCAGACTGCTATTGTTCCAGAGTCTGCCAACGCTATGATGATGAGATTATCTCAACAAATGCTCTTTCATAAGTTAACTTCCTAATGGCTGTAAATTTAGATGCCGTAAAATATAATCAAGCAGTTCTTACTGCTAATGATGAATCAAATGCTATCGATATTTCAAATTTTATCGCAGAGTTTGATTATTTTGAGGATATACTATCTCCTGCAATTACTGCAAAGGCAAGAATTGTAAACACTGCGGGTCTTTATAACGGACTGCCTATTCGTAGTGGAGAGAGGTTTGATGTTGAAATTGCAAACTTGATGGGGACATTGAGTAGAAAGGATGATAACCCTCTGTATGTGACTGGAGTCACTGGATATATGGCAAGGGAGAGTTCTGAAAGTTTTACTCTCAATCTTTCTTCTTTGGAAGCAATCAATAACGAAACTACTAGATGCACTAAGAAGTATGATAGAGCTTTGAGTATTAGTTCGACTGTTGAGAAAATTTTGACAGAAGTTCTTGGAACTGATAGAATTGGAGAGATTGAACCAACAAAAAATAATTACGGTTTCTATGGTAATTTAAAGAAACCATTCAGTGTTCTAACTTGGTTGGGTCCAAAGGCAGTTCCTGCATCTGCGGGTCCTGCTGGTGTTAGTGGTAGTGGAGAGACTGGCAAATCTAAAGGTACATCGGGATATTTCTTTTATGAGAATCAGGATGGATTTAACTTTAGAAGTATTGAGTCGATGGTATCTAAGACAACCCAAGCCATTGGAGGTAATGATAAAGACATTCAGACCTTAACTTATACTTCCAGTATCGATGGTGGTGCTGATCCAGAGAATACTAATAAGATTATTCATCACGTTCTAAGTCAGAATACTGACTTACTGAAGAATCTTAGAATCGGATTATATGGAAATGACACATATTTCTTTGATCCATATAAGATGTCATTGGATAAGTATGAATATACTTTGTCACAAGAACTAGGCAATAAGTTAGGAGAGAATGACAATTTCGGTTTACCTGAGTTTTTTGCTGAAGTTCCGAGTAGAATATTAGTACGAACATCTGATCGCGGAATGTTCAACGACTCCATTGATCTAACATCTGGTAGAGACAATGCTGATATGGCAAGATCCTTCTCAAGGTATAACTTGCTGTTCACACAGGCACTAAATATCAATGTGCCTTTAAACGCTAGCCTAAGGGCTGGTGATATTGTTAAAGTTATTTTGCCCAATGTGGCATCTAACACAAACACAAGAGTCGAAATTGATGAAGAGGCTAGTGGTTATTACCTCATTAAGAATTTGAGGCATCATTTTGAAAAGGGTAAAGCGACTACTTCTATGACTGTGATTAGAGACTCGTATGGCCTATGATCTAACCTAATATGGAAAACATCGAACAACACATCGCAAAGGATAAAGAAATCCTCCAAGATCCCACAACAAATCCACAAATGCGTCGTCACATTGAAGGCGAACTGCATGATCTGGAAGAGTATGTAGAACATCATAAGAAAGAAATCGAAGCAGGAGATCATCACGATCCGACATACCTCGAACTCTATTGTGACCAGAATCCATCCGAACCTGAGTGTCTAATTTACGACGACTGATAACAAATGATTGATGATACCCTTTTAAAATCTCAATTTCTTGGACGTGATCAATTCACATGGTGGATTGGACAAGTAGCTCATCCTAAGTATTGGAGAGACGATAAGACTGAAATCGTTCAATCTCAAAATGAGAAAGAATTGGGTATGAGTTGGGCTTATCGTTGTAAAGTCCGTATTATTGGGTATCATCCTTTTAATGGTAATGAATTACCAGATAAAGATTTACCATGGGCCCACGTTATGCTTCCTGCTTCTCATGGAGCGGGACATGGTGCATTAGGCGAATCAAGTTTAATGGTTGGTGGAGAAACTGTTTTTGGTTTCTTCATGGATGGTGACGAGGGACAACAACCTGTTGTATTTGGTTCTCTCTACAGAAATGCTAGTGCTACTAGTACAATTACATCAAGCGAAGTTCTCAGTGAAGGAAGTTCTAGGTTTAGACCTTATTCTGGAATTGAAGCACAACCAACGATGAAATCTGGTATCACCCAGAGACCTCCAAAAGAAAATCAAACACTTGATACTCCCCAGAACAATGCCAACTCTGGTTCTAGTGATAGTTCAACTTCTTCTAAAGCATCTAAGAACCCAGATAGAATTTTTCCAGAGAGTGATGCAGAAACTGCATTTGCTGCAGGTGGACAACAAGTCACTATTCCCAATGGTTGTGACCAGAATTTCTTAAGTGAAATCACCAACGCAATCAGGAGTTTTATTGCTACTACAAACAGTCTTACATCTTTCTTAGGTGTATATGTTGACGCAGTACAAAATTTCATCTCAGATATTAATCGTCTGATTAGTAAGACTGGTGCCATTATCATGGGCATCGTGAAGAAAATCTTCAACAATCTGAGAGATAGATTGATGAAGTGGTTGGGTAAGAGGTTTAGAGATTTTGTTGCTCTTATTGTACCTGAACCTCAGCAACAACCGATTGCAAATGCAATCAAAAAGATCATGGATATTATTTTCTGTATCTTTGAGAAATTGGGCATTGATATGCTCGGTATGATTACTGGGTTCTTAAAAAATCTGATTGGTAAAACCATTGCAGCACCTCTTTGCGCTGCTGAACAGGCAACTGCTGCAATGGTCGCCGCTTTGATGAAGACACTTAATGGTCTACTAGAACCCATCATGGATGGTATTAGTTGGTTGACTGGTGCTTTGTCTAGTGTTAGTAGTGCTTTGTCATCTGTATCTTCGTTCATGAATCAGTTATTGAGTTTCCTTGATTGTGATTCTCTTAGTTGTAAAAAAGTCACCGACTGGACTTCTGGTTGGGGTCTCTCTACACAACCAGCACAAAATCTTGCTGGTATGCTTGATAAGGTGTCTATCATGGATGGACTTATCACTGATGGAGATTCAATGACTCTTGATGAACTTGCTGCTGCAGGTGAGAACTTCTCCTTCCTTACATTAATGGGTGGAGATTATGCTGGATTCGTCGAGTGTAATAATCTTAGAGATAATCCTAAGAGTCAAGATGATATTGGTAATACACCGCCTGGATTTGTATTCCCAGTTTGTATCCCTCCAAAAGTAGAGTTTGTTGGACGTTCTCGTAAAGAAGCATTGGGTTACCCCATTGTTGCCTCTGATGGATCAATCCTTGCGGTTGTGATTACAAATCCAGGCAGAGGATATGAAGAAGCACCAAGTGTTGCAATTATTGATAAGACGGGTCATGGTGGTGGAGCTCAAGTACAGGCAATTATTGATAGTAGTGGAAAAGTAGTTAGTACCGTAATTAGAGATCCTGGCTTTGGATATTGCCCATCTTCTATTGAGAGTGATGAAACAATTCCATTCCCAGATCCACTACCAGATCTTCCAGATGGAACCTTTATTCCTGATACAACTGCGCCAGGACTTAGTGTTCTTGTTCCACCAGATAATGCTGTTGGTGTCTCTACAAATACTTGTTTCACATTTGAATTTAATGAAGCAGTTAAACGTGGAAAGGGACATATTAGTATTATAGAGACTGAAAGTAATCAAGTTTACGATAGGATTGACATAACCGACATTTCTCAGGTATCATTTACAAGTGAGAAAGCAATTAAAGTCTGTCCCGATAAACCTTTACAAGGTTCTACAAACTATCATATCAACATTGAACAAGGTGCGATTCGGGATATTAGTGAAAATGATTATGTTGGTATTGCTGACACCACAACCTATAATGTAACTACTAGGGTTGTTGCAGGTGTAAGTAGTGTTCCTGTTGGTATTGCTACAGACGTTTTTGTTGATCGTCCTGGCCTTGGATACACATCTGGCGATCAAGGACGTTATGGGGATTGTACATTCGATCTTGTACTTAATCCACAGGGTTCTATTATCGGAATTAAGAATCTCACATGTCAAACTGAGTTCGAACGCCGCCCAGATATCGTAATAAATACGAATACTGGTAGTGGTGCAGAACTACTGCCAATTATGGTATATACACCCAGAACGACTACAGTTACCACCACTCTTGGTCCTGAAGAACTTAAGAGAAGAGGAATTGCAGTCGTCAATAAAGTTCAGTGTCCTGGAAGTTAAATGGCTGACCAACCCAAATATTATTTTAGACAATACCCAGGATTCCGTTTTACTTCGGGAGTTCAGATTAAGAAGGGTGCTGACAAAGGAAAGACAACTGACTTTGGTGTATTAACTGATAATGCACAGGGTTATGTTTGGTTCAGAGATGGTGTATCTAGACAAAGAACACTCAAGACATCTATTGATGTTTGTGGTCAAAGATGTAATCAAGATGAACCAGCTAAACTTATACAAGCAGAGAACGGTGCAATTATTTTAGATGCACAGTTCGGTGACGTTGTAATTAGAGGTAGAAATGTTCGTATTGAAGCAACTGCTGAAGATGGTGAAGTAACCATTAACTCACCAAAACATGTCTACTTAAAAGCCGCAGTAACTAATATTAAAGGTACTACAGTAAATGTTCTGGGTTCTCACGAAGTCAGACTTGCTGGACAGTTCATTAATATTAACGCTGGTATTACTAATGAAGTTGGTCAGTTGACTGATTTTGTTAGAGCATCTTTCCTCGGTAAATTAATGATCGGTCTTACAAGATTTAAGGAGTTCTTAGAGTAATGGGATATACAAGTCCTATTGGCCACGTTGGTGATAAACTAATCGTGGGAGCACTTGACGTATCTTTCTTGGCGAGTATTACTACTGTTACGCCAGGAACTTTCGTTGCAAATGGTCCTGCATATTTTGGTTTGGGTATTGGTTTAGGTGTTGCTCGTGCGACTGTAATGATTGGTCCACCAATCGCAGTGTCGTTACCAGCATCACTTGAAGTTACTGGTATTACAAACATATTTGGTATTCATAATGTAATTGCGGTTAGTACATTTACTGGACTTACTACTAAACTCGGTACTACAATCAAGAATGCTCTGAGTTTAAAAAATGGTATTGATATTAAGAATGCTCTCAATATTGGTAATGCGTTAGGTCTTGATAATGGTCTACGAACTGTTAATGGTAAATTACTCGTTAATGGTCTTTTAACAGCATCTGGTAATATCTCAACTCCTTCAATCACTGCGGCATTTGGGGCTTTTGCTTCAGTTGCTGCTCCTTTCAAAAAGTTTGATATTCCACACCCAACTAAGGGGGAAGGTTGGAGACTTGCACATACTTGTTTAGAAGGTCCAGAGATCGGAGTCTATTGTAGAGGAGTTTTGGAAGGAAAGACTGTAATTGAGTTGCCTGATTATTGGAGAGGGTTGGTAAGACAGGATAGTATTACTGTCAATTTAACTCCAAAGGAGACATATCAGGAGTTATATTATGAGATTATTGATTGGGGTACAAAGATCAGGGTTAAGAATAATGCATCTGCTCCAGTAAATTGTAGTTACACCGTATATGGCGAAAGAAAAGACGTTGAAAGAATTCAAGTTGAATACAAGGAGGCTGCATAATGGGACTTGATCTTTCTGGGCTTGATGCCCCCGACTTAATTGCAAAACAATTAAAAGATGCAGAAAATTTAACTGCGGGACTTACTCCTGAGAAAGTCGCTAAGAGTCTCAGGGATGACTTTGATTCGATGGATAATCAGGTCCAACAGCTTCTAGAACAACTGACTATCGTTGATGCCCGTATTGATGAGTACGATAAACTTATCAATAAAGTAGACAAGAAGATGCCTCCTCTCATCGATGAGATGAATAATGCACTTGATGATGTTGCAGATGCATATAAAGCAAGGGTTGCAGCTGGATGTAAAAATGATCTTGCTTGGGTACTGTTAGAGACGAAGAAGGGTAATAAAGCTACTGCTGGTGAGGATACCACTGTCTATCAAGTGCAAAAGGATCCAGCCACAAGAAAACAGTTAAATTATTATGGCGTAAAATATTACAGAAGACCAAAGAACCGTGAATATGGTTCAAATGTAGTTGACCAGATTGATAATGGAACTGTTGATAGTTTGACTACTGTAATGGTAGTATTTGATGACGATGCTGGTGATCTGATTGGTATTGCTAGTACAGATGGTATTGAGTATTCATCCAGTGGAGCTCCCTCTGTTATTAAAATCGGTGACTTCCTTACGGATGACTTGTCTGATCCTACGATTTTTGTAACAGGTAATCTTCCTAGGGTGGTTGGTTTGGGTACTACAAGTTATCCAGCAGTCAGACAGAATATTACAGGAATGACCACTAGTGGAACCAGCAAGTTTTATGAAAACAGATTAGTTGGTCTTGCAAGTGACTTTAAAATTGGTGATGTTCTTTATGCGGATAATGTTTTCCCACAAGGCACAACAATTACTGGATTTGAAGAATCTACTTTTGATGCAACTTTTGTCAATAATGTAGGAGTTACTACGACTGAGGAAATTGTAATTGATGTTTTCTTAACAAGTAACCCTGCTATTGCAACCACGGAAGGACATCAAATTCAAGTGGGTATTGTATCTACATATCCTGCTGTATTTCTAAGTACCATTACACAAGTTGGTGCGGCTAATAGTTCTTTTCTCATTGTAAGACCACCTGACGTGGGTGGTATTGAATTCGATGAGGCTAAAAATCCTATTGATCCTGTAGAAATTGGTATTGCTGAAGGTAAGAAAGTAGGTAAAGGTAATAAAGTTAAGTTAGTCAACAACGGTGATCCAAAGAAAGTTGCAAGTTGGCACGAAGTTAGAGACGAAGACGAACCTAAAGTTGGTGCTGGATTTGTGGAATACTGGGAAGGTAATGACCAGTGGCCCACTTTAACTACCAATGATGGTCGTGGTATGGGAAATGCTGTATCATATGCTGAAGAAGGAACTACTGTAACCATTGGTTTTGGAAGCACTACAGGAGATACAATTGGTTATGGTGTCAATCCTAATAATCCTAGTGGTTGTGGTGC
>CEVG01161725.1_pt1 | contig 16766 bp, 15 predicted proteins | sample 356511 | NCBI WGS metagenome assembly CEVG01 (sample SAMEA2623426, study PRJEB7988) | marine metagenome | biome: marine biome (ENVO:00000447); feature: surface water layer (ENVO:00002042); material: "saline water (ENVO:00002010), including plankton (ENVO:xxxxxxxx)" | depth 5 m | reverse complement strand
TTGCTACCTGTAACAGGTGTAACATTACCGCTTGTTAGTATGGGTGGTACATCTCAGCTTTTTACAGGAATTACTTTAGGTATTATACTGAGTATTAGTAGAGAAAATAAAAGTGGGCTAGAGTATGCGTGATACAAAAAAAATAATTTTATGTGGAGGAGGGACTGGAGGTCATATATTTCCAATGTTGGCAATTGCAAAAGAGTTTAAAAAATTAAATAAAAATAATAAGGTATTATTTGTTGGTTCAAGTGATAGAATGGAAATGGATATAATTCCAAAGTATAACTTTCCTATTTATGGTTTATGGATTTCAGGGGTTAAAAGATCATCTTTTATTCTAAATATTATTTTTTTAGGATTACCGTTTCTCTTGAAAAATTTATCTCTCCCATTCAAAATATTTTTTTCAGTTATCAAGTCAATATATATTCTTTTCACTTTTAGACCAGACTTTGTTGTTGGTTTTGGTGGTTACTCTTCTGGTCCTTTTTTGTTAGTGTCATATTTTTTCAATTTTAAAACAGCTATACAAGAGCAAAATTCATATCCTGGTTTAACAAATAAAATTTTATCAAAAAAGGTAAAATACATTTTTACGGCATATGATAATATTGCTAAGTATTTCTCTCATAACAAAGTTTTTAATTATGGAAATCCAATCAGAGATTTGAATATAGATTCTGATCAAGATCCCTACAAATATTTTGGATTAGATAAATCTAAAAAAACAATTTTAATTCTTGGTGGAAGTTTAGGCGCTAAAAGTATTAATGAGGGTATTTTAAATAATATTTCTTTGATAAAAGAGTCTTCATATCAATTAATATGGCAAACGGGAAAATTTTATTATGATGAAATAAAATTGAAGAAATTTGATAATGAAAAATTGATAATTAAGGATTTTATAGATAGAATGGATCTAGCTTATGGCGCCTCAGATATTATCATTTCGAGAGCAGGTGCAATCGCCATTTCTGAGTTATGTGTAGTCTCTAAGCCATTGATTTTAATTCCTTCGCCAAATGTTGTTGATGATCATCAATCAAAAAATGCTAATGCTATATTAGAGAAGGGTGGATGTATATTGATTAAAGATTCTGATGTTGAAAAAAATATGATAAAAACTGCTTTTGACTTAATTGAGAATAAATCTAAGATGGAGAGAATGAAAACTGCATTGGGTAAGATGTCTTCTCCTAAGGCTTCAGAAAAAATTGTAAAAAAAATATTTGAAATAATTTCATGAATTTGATAAAAGGATTTATTGTATTTACTATTTTGATTTTAACTTTTCTTTTAATAGTCGCATTTAAAAGAAATGATAACTTCATTCACAAAGATTTAATAATTGATGTTGATAGTTCTTTTTTAGATAAGAGTTCAGTCAGAGATTTCTTATTAAAAGAAAATTTATTAGACTCATCAAAAATTAATTACAATAATTTAGAAAGTAAGTTTTTATCTAACTCTCATGTTAAAGATGTAACTATTTATAAGGACTTGTTAGATAACTTAAATATTAGAATAGAACAGTATCAGCCTATTGCAAGAATTGTTTCTGGTATGTTAGAGGGAAATTATATAAATAAAGAAGGTCATATTTTTCCTACATCTCAAAAATTTTCTAAAAGAGTTATCCTCCTTCACATAAATGATAAGTCTATTGATGAGAAAACAATTTTATCTTCTGATTTTGGAAATAATTTAGTAGAAATGATAAAATATATTAATGACAGCGAGTTTTTCTCTAAAATAATTTCTGAATTAGAGATAAATCAAAATAAAAATATTATAATTCATCCCCAATTTTCAAAACAAAAAATTATTTTTGGATACCCTGATAATTTGGAAGAAAAATTTGAAAAAATTAATATTTTTTATAAAAAAATAATTCCGGCTAAAGGGTGGAATACTTATAGGACTGTGAATGTAAAATTTAAAAATCAAATTGTTTGCGATAAAAGCTAGTAAATGAAAAGAGAGAAGAAATATTATACAGCTTTAGATATTGGAACATCAAAAATATGTGCCATTATTGCTGAGAAAAACGATAATAATAAATTAAAAATTATTGGATTTTCTGAGACAGAGTCAGAAGGCGTATCTGAGGGTATGATTCAAAATCTAATTAAAGCAACTAATAAAATTAAAGAGGTAATCAAAAAAGCTAGTGATATGGCGGATGTTCCAATCGAATATGTTAATGTGGGTATCGCTGGTAAACATATACGAAGTTTTAGCACACACCATTCCATTGGCTTACAAAACAATGAGAATGAGCCTGTGGAAATAAATAGTTCTCATATCAGAAAACTTGAAAAAATGTCAAAAATGGCTGTAATACCAACCAATCATAAAATTATTCACAGTATGCACCAAAAGTTTACAATTGATGAAGATCACGAATCAGTTGATCCAGTTGGAGAATATGGAAAGAAATTAGAGGCAGACTTTCACATTATAAGTGCAAATAAAGTAGATATCAAGATAATGGAGGATTCAATCAGAAGATCTTACGTGAAATGTAAAAATTTAATTTTAGAACCTATAGCATCAAGTTTGGCATTGCTAGATGAGAATGATAAAGAGGATGGAATATGTTTGGTAGACATTGGTGGTGGGACAACTGATATATCAATTTTTCATGATAACATAATTAGGCATACATCAGTAATTCCACTGGGAGGAGATATTGTTACCCAGGATATCAAAGAAGGTCTAGGTCTACCTAGACATCATGCTGAAGCTTTAAAAATAAAATTTGGTAAGGCTTTATATGTTAAAAGGCCTATAAAAGAATATGTCAAGATTAAGGGTGAGGGCCAGAGAGAAGATAAAAAAATTTTATTGGATAATTTATACAAAATTATTGAGGCAAGAATGGAAGAAATATTTGAAAAAGTGCATCAAGAAATTTTAAATAGTGGTATGAGTGAAAAATTATCTGCTGGAATAGTTATAACTGGTGGAGGTTCTCAACTCTTAAATTTAAAGCAACAAGTTAAATATATAACTGGATTAGATGTAAGGAAAGGTTTTCCCTCATCATATTTAACCAAATCAGACTTAGTAAATTTAGAGTTTCCAAAATATTCAACGTCGGTAGGTTTATTACTTTGGGATTATATAAATTCCTTTAGTGAATCTAATAAAAGTGAAAAATCTTCCTTCGGTAGATCTTCGCTACCAAAAGTGAATAATTTTGGCAAATTAGTTACGGAGAGGATAAAAGGTTTTTTGAAAGATGATGATCTTACTGAGTTTAAAGACGAAAATTTATAAAAATGAGTTTTGAATTTGATATACCTTCTCATCATAAGTCAATAATTAAGGTAATCGGTGTTGGTGGAGGTGGAAGTAATGCAGTAAATTATATGAACTCAATAGGAATAAGAAATGTTGAGTTTATTATCTGTAATACTGATATACAAGCACTTCACTCTTCCAATGTTAAAAATCAGCTTCAAATTGGCATGGAACTTACAAAAGGACTTGGAGCAGGGGCAAACCCCGAAAAAGGTAGAGAGGCGGCACTTGAAAGTAGTCATGAAATTAGAGAAATGCTTAGAAATGATGGTACAAAAATGTTATTTATAACAGCGGGAATGGGAGGAGGAACGGGAACAGGCGCAGCTCCTGTGATTGCTCAAATTGCTAAAGAATTAAATATTTTAACTGTTGGAATTGTTACATTGCCTTTCGAGTTTGAAGGAAAATCTAAAATGGATAAAGCTCAAGTAGGAGTGGATCAACTCAAAGAAGGTTGTGATAGTGTAATAACAATTTTAAATCAGAGGCTGATTGAGATTTATGGAGATTTAAGCCAGTCCAAAGCTTTCGAGAAAGCTGACGATATTATAGCTACAAGTGCTAAATGTATTGCAGAAATTGTAACTGTACCTGGGCAAATAAATGTTGATTTTGAAGATGTAAAGACAGTTATGAAAAATGCAGGTACATCTGTATTAGGTTCTGCAGAATCATCTGGAGAAGATAGGGCAAAAACTGCTATCGAAAATGCAATAAATTCTCCTCTATTAAATGATAGAAGTATAGAAGGCGCAAAAAAAATTCTTTTAAATATAGTTTCAGGAGGTGGAGATAATGAGTTGACTACTATTGAACTTAATACTATTACAAAATTAGTAAATGAATCATCTTCAGATGACGTTGAAATCATCTTTGGAACAGCGATTGATGGAGAATTAGATGATATGGTTAGAGTAACAATAATTGCAACTGGCTTTGATTCAGTTGTTGATCATTTTAATGTCAATAAGCATGATGAATTAGAAAGTAATGAGAACCAAACTAATTTATTTAATGACAATATTGAATTTATTCAAAGAGATGAAGAACCGAAGGATGAGGTCGTACATGATATTGAAGATGACTACAAGGAATATGAAGATAATATTGATCAAATTTATGAAAATGAAGAGACTAATGATAAAAGCCACGAAGTGGTTATCGAAGAATTAGATTCTAGTGACCCATTTGAATACGATGACTCCTCGGTCAAAAAGAATGAATATATTCAGAAAAGAAATAAAAGGATTTCTAGTCATAAAAATAAAAATTTTAGTCAAGATACCCACGAACAAAAATTAGCAATTCCTGCATATAAAAGAAAAAATATTAATTTGGATAACGAGTCATCTGAAAATGACCAGAGTAAAACTCTAGATTTTACTGAGGAAGATTAATTATTATTTATAAATTTACTTCCACTAAATTTTTAATGAAATGAATTTTATTGTCTCCTCTTCCTACCTACTAAAAAATTTAAATGCAATAAGTGGTGTGATAACCTCGAACCCTGTTGTACCAATTCTTGAAAATGTTTTATTTGAAATTGAAAGTGGTAATTTATTGATAACAGCCTCCGACCTCCAGACCTCAGTAATTGTAGAATTACAGGTTGAATCAAAAGAGGATGGAAGTGTTGCTATCCCTGCAAAAATACTTATTGAAACTCTAAAAAATTTACCAGAGCAACCAGTAACTTTTTCTATTGATGATCACAACTACAATATTGAAATAAATTCTGATAACGGAAAGTATAAACTCGCAGGAGAAAATTCAGCTGATTTTCCTAAGGTACCAACCTTAAACGATGGATTTACATCATCTATTGATTCTGGCGTTCTTAATTCAGCTATTTCAAATACAATCTTTTCTACAAGTACCGATGAGCTAAGGCCTGCAATGACTGGTATATTCTTCAAATTATCAAATAGTTCAGGTACATTCGTTTCAACAGATGGTCACAGACTAGTTAAGTATATTAGAACAGATATTAAAGGTGATGAGGTTGATCATGACATGATTATCCCTAGAAAATCTTTAAATTTATTAAAATCAGTTATTCCCTCAGATAAATCAACAGATATCAATCTTGAATTCAATGCTTCAAATGCTTTCTTCTCATTTGAAAATGTTAAGATGGTTTGTAGACTTATTGATGAGAGATATCCTGATTATGATAATGTAATTCCTAATGATAACTCTAACATAGTAATTTTGGATAGGTCAGAAATCTTAGGTTCACTAAAAAGAATTTCTATATATGCTAACAAAACAACTAATCAGGTAAGATTTAAAATTTCTGGATCTGAAATTTTAATATCTGCTGAAGATCTGGATTTCTCTAATGAGGCTAACGAAAGAATTTCGTGTGAGCATGATGGAGATAATATTGAAATTGGATTTAATGCAAAATTTTTAATAGAAATGTTATCAAATATTGAGTCTGATAAAGTTCGTTTTAAATTATCTGAGCCAAATAGAGCTGGATTAATTGTACCTGATAATATGAGTGAAAATGAAGATATCACTATGTTAGTTATGCCAGTTATGTTAAATGATAATGCATAGTTTTTTTATATTTATCCTTCTTAATATAAATAATTTTTTTTCAAGTGATATCCAAAACACATCTTGGATTTTTGAATCTGAAAATCATTTCGAGGTAAGAATCTATTCTGATAAATTTTTTACAGTTGTTAGATATGATGATAATAATATTTTCATAAGTACATCCGGTGGGATATATTCAACTGAAAATGGCTACTATGAATTACTAGAATATAATTCATTGGATTCCTCATTAGTAGGGGATACACTTTTTTATTCTAATGTAAATATTGAAGCTATTAATGGTAAAGAATTTCTTAAAATTGATGATAAAACCTTCTCAAAAAATATAGAAGAATCTCAGTTAAGTGGTTCTTGGTTGATGAGTGGTATTGAAAGAAGAGGTGAAATGAGGATGAGAGATGTAACTAAGCCGAGAAAGACTATGAAGATTTTAGCAGGAAATAGATTTCAATGGATTTCTTATGATATATCTAAGAAAGGTTTTTATGGTTCTGGTGGTGGTACATATTCAACTAAAAATGGAAAATATGTTGAGAATATTGAATTCTTTTCAAGAGATAAAGATACGGTAGGGAAATCTCTAGAATTTGATTTTGAAATCAAGGAGGGAGATTGGCATCACAGAGGTTTTAGTACCAAGGGAGATCCTAAATACGAAATTTGGACAAAAAGAAAACAGTAAATTATAAAGCGCATGTGGCGGAATTGGTAGACGCGCTAGGTTGAGGGCCTAGTGACTTGAATTAGTCGTGGAAGTTCGACTCTTCTCATGCGCACTTAATAACTTTTATCCAAAAATTGAAGACAGTTTCATAGCCACTGTCATCTCTCCCTCAATTTTCATTTTCCCACTCATAAATGCCTGCATAGAATCCATTTCCTTATCTAATAGTTTTACAAAATCTGAATTGTTAATAATTATTGTACAGTGAGCTTCACTATCTTCATTATTAATAAGTGTTGGTTCTACAGTATCATCTATAAAAATACATCCATCTGTCAGTTTGAACTTTATTTTGGATTCAATTTTTCCTGAACTTTCTTTTGAGAGCTCTTTAACTCTATTGGTTATTTCATTTATATTCATAATAGTTAATTTATAATTTTTATTTCGTACATTGATGGCCACCATTTTCCAGTTACAATTATAGAATTATTTATTTTATTATAAGCAATACCATTCAATACATCTATCTTATCATTATAATTTTTTCTTGTAAATAAGTTTTCAAGATTTATTTTACTTTCAACTCTTCCAGTCTTTAAGTCAATAATAAGAATAATATCTTCTCCATAAACATTACAAAATAATTTCCCATTTATAATTTCAAGTTCATTAATGTTTTCTATTTTACCATTATCATCATACACTTCAATCATATTCAAAATTTTAAAACTTTCTGGATCTCTAAAATATATTTTTTCAGTTCCATCACTCATCAATAATTTTTCTTCATAAGTTGATAACCCCCATCCTTCAGTCTGATATTCAAATTCTCCAATTTTTTTAAATGAATCTAGATCATATATAAGTCCTTTATTACTCTTCCAGGTCAACATATAGAGTTTGTTATTATATATTGAAATTCCTTCTGCAAAAAAGTTATCATCAATATCTACTTGATTGATAACTTGATTATCATATAATTTGCTCTTTCTTATAAATGATTTGCCATATTGACCTGAACTTTCTATTAAGTTTTCTTTCTCAATCAAGAGACCCTGAGTATATGAATTTTTATCATGTGGAAAAATTTTTATCACCTCATATTTTAATTCCTTTGGTTTTTGACTTGGGTATAAATAAAACGTTTTATGTAAAGTCTCCTTCTTCTCATTATTAAATTCATTTTGAATAACTATTTTTTGTTTACCGTATTTTTTTAATTTATTAGCAGCTATAAATACTTTATCATTAAAATAAAATGTATCAAGATTTAAAATTAGTCTTGATTTTAAAATTTCTTCAGTGCTACTTTTAACCTCAATTTTTATTGAATCTGTATCTCTAATAATAGAGTTACTCAATGGGGATGAAATTCTTGATTCTAATTTTATCCTTGCAGATTGGTTTTGACTTTTATTTTCACACGATAGAAGTAAGTGAGTTATAATTAGGATGAATATATTAAATTTCATTTACTATTTTTTTTCCTTTTTTAGTTAAGTTGAAACCTATTCCAATTTCTCTGTTATCATAGTCAACTAAAGAAATTTTTCTTAATAATTTCTTTCCTATTAAAGTAGAGAAGGATCTACTTAACGAAGCTTTTGATCTCTTAAGATATTTACATTCCCCTCTTATAACCCCTCTTTTGTGGTTTCCATCTTCTCTAATATATTTTCTTTTTTTTATTTCGAAATTCTTTCTTATTTCACTCGAGTTTTCAAGCATAGATGAGTTTTGTTTAATAAATGTTTCTTTAGGTTTTATCCCAAAAAAATATATAATGGGCTCGTAGAAATATATATGTGCATTAGAATTAGAATCTGGTTCAATATATCCGAATTTAGTCCTAAATTCATTTATTATCTTGTCCTCTGATTTTTTTTTGATAAGTAGAAGATCATCGATTGATGAATTTATTAGGTCGATATTATCTTCTTTTTTTGGTGTAAACTTCTCAATGCCATCTGAATCTAAAGTAAGATTCTCATTGTTTAAATTATTGAATGAGTGTTTTAAAATAAATCGTTGAAGTTTGGAAAAATACAAATTTATACTGTTATCGTATAAAATTATTTTTTTTAGATTTAATTTCCAAATATACCACTTCCACCTTGGAATTCTGATGGATCATAATTACCTCTTTGTCCGCCTCTCCTTTTATTCTGATTAATCCTGTACTGTAGTGATAATCTAAATTCTTGTGTTCTCCTCCATGCAAACTCTCCCGCAGTAAAGTAGTTATCTCCAGTTTTGCCTCCTCTTTCATATCTTCTCAGTCTACTCTTAGTTAAATCTCTCACTGTTAGGCTAATTGTCCCTCTCTTATTTTTAAAAATATCCTTAGATAAACTTAAATCAATGCCGTACGAAGATAAGTTTTTACCTTGGGGCGAATCTGATGGTCCTCTGTAATCGAATGTAACTTGACCTTCTAGTTTATCGTCAAACATCTTGATATTGTTACTTAGTCTAGTTCTCCAGCTGTAGGATCTAGAGTAGAAGTTTTGACTTTTATAATCTCCCTCTGTCTCAGAGTTAAAGAAGTTAAAAGAACCTGTAGTCCTGAATTTTTTTGAAAACTCAATTGATCCATTAATTTCTATCCCATATGCATTTGTATAACCTAGATTAATAGGTTTAAATACAGAATATCCCGCATCATTTACATCAAAAATTCTTTCAATCTCATCTTCAGTATGTCTGTAATAAGATCCTATGTAAATGTTACCAGACTTAAATTCTTTAAGATAACCTAACTCATATGAATCTGTAAGTTCAGGCTCAAGGAACGGATTACCCTCCCAATTAAATCTACCATCACTTAAACCCCAAAATGGATTTAAATCCCAAAATCTTGGTCTCCTAAGTCTCTTACTGTAACTAAGTTGGAAGGAGCTACTTTTTGATAACTCATACGTTATAAATGCTGAAGGGAACCAATTTGAATATTTTAAACTAGTTTCCTTGTTATCGCTCTCCATGTTGGCATAGAAATCTGTATCTTCAAATCTAATACCTAATTGATAAGATAGGTTACCCGTTTTGTTTCCAGCTTGTAGATATAACGCATTTACGTCTTGGTAATAGTTATATTCATTCGAGGGAGGTATGTTTTGCCAGACGTTATCAAATAATTGTTCTGCATAATAAATACTTGACATTCTATCATAATCTCTTTTAAACCCTAACTCGATTTTTCCTTTGTTTTCGTTAAAGGGGTGATTGTAGTCAACTCTTATACTTTGGTCATATCTAGACCCTTCCTGAAATGATCTTTGTATTGTTCTTGATTGATTATAATTGCTACTATTTTCGGAATTATTATCACTCCACGATAAGTCAAATTTTAAATTGTGATCTCTCTCTTTAAAGTTTTTAGTATATGAAAAACTGTAGCTTAAGTTATCACTTAAATCCTCTGAAGTTTCTGTCCTATTACTTCTTGCAATTTCATTTTCTAAAATATCAAAATCGATGTAACTATTATTTTCTTCCGAGTTTCTATCACTAAACCTTGAACCAACTGAAAAAGTAAAAATATTATTTCTATTAGGAAAAAATGAAAAACCAGCTCTGCCTCCAAATGATAAACTATTATTTAGGTTGTCTCTTTCGATGTATGATGAATAGGTTGTATCGGGTAGAAAAAAATCTGAATTACTAAATCCACCACCATTTGTCTCTCTTTGATTTGCACTTAATGATGCAAATACTGAGAACTTAGATCTTCTATAATTAAAATTAGTCGAAATGCCATTTTGAGTAGGATATCCAGTATTCAAATTTATTGAACCATTTAGGCCTTTCAATCTTTCTTTTTTTAGAATTATGTTAAGGATTCCAGATGACCCTTCTGCACTGTACCTTGAAGAGGGATTAGTAATAATCTCTACTTTATCTATTTCACTACCTTGTAATTGCTTAAACGCATTTGGCCCATCTAATCCCATCATACTTGCAGGTTTTCCATCAACAAGAATTCTTACACTCTGAGATCCTCTTAGACTTACATTTCCTTCAATATCTAAATCAATTGATGGTATGTTTTCTAAAATCTCTTCTGCAGTTCCCCCTTTATTACTCAAATCTTTTCCGACATTGAATACTCTCTTATCTAATTTTAATTCTAAACTACTTTTTTCAGCTCTTATGGTAACTTCACTAAGAGCAGTGGCATCAGAATCTAAATAAATATTATTTAAATCAATTTCTCTATTTTCTCTTGAAAATGGTAAAACAATAGATTTTGTTTTATATCCAACATAAGTGATTTCAGCTATTAAAGACATACCAATACCTCTTGAGGAGGCATCTCTTTCGGATTTTATTTTTTCCATCATCTTTCTCGGATCAATTTCAATTTTGAACTTTCCATTATCATCTGATATTCCTCCAGAAATTAAGATTGAGTCGACGGTATTAATTGATAATGTTGCGTAAGATAGACCATCACCAGTATCAGAGTCTACTAATTTCCCTTTCAGAATCATTGGGGGTAGTTGAAAATTTTGTGGTCCAGAACCTCTGTTCCATTGGGTTCTATCCTGAGAGAAAACATTAGTTGAGAGTAATAGGAAAGTAATTAAGATTAAATTTTTCATACAGCAAGTTATACGAGGTTAGATGTCAATAGTTTTTAAATCTTGTTTACTACAAGAAAATACTAATTAACATAATGATAAATAACAAAGTTCCTAAACTTTGAAAAGTTGTCATGAGGGTGTAATATTTAATGCCGTCAAGTAAATTTAGTTTTGTTTTTTTTAATACAATCCAAAAATATGAGTCATTAACATGAGATATCATCATGGATCCTGCACCTATAGATAAGATTATCATAGATAATTCAATTGATTCCAATTTAAAATCTTGAATTATAGGAAATAATATAGCGCTTACAATAATAATTGATGATGTACTAGATCCTTGAGTGGTTTTAATAATTGAACTGCAAATAAATCCAATAATACAGATATAAATTGTATCACTGCTTTCAATATTTATTAATCCTGGTAATAAATTAACTATCTCTGAGTTCTTAATAATATTTGCAAATCCAGCTCCTGATGATGTAATTAAAATTATTGGAATAAAGTCTTTGAATGAATTTTTAATTATTTCAATATTATTTCTATTTTCTCTTGGAATAAGATAAGAAAATATTGACCCTAAAAGTAAAGCTGAAATTGGATTTCCAATAAATCTAAATATATTTTGAAGTAATAGAAATTCATTTTTGTTAATTAGGTTGGTCAATGTATTCAGACTTATTAATACTAACGGAATTATGATAGACATATAAGCAAGAATATGAGGTTTATTAATTTTTTGCGATGTTTTGATGTTGATTAACCTACTCTTTACCATAATTTTTTTTGCAAAAAGATATGAGATAATAGATGAAGGGATAGCTACAATTACTCCAAGAATCATTACCATTCCAATATTATCTAAAAGATTAAAATTGCTTATTGCTGCGATAGGTCCAGGTGTTGGAGGTATAAGTGTATGTGAACTATATAAACCACCAGCAAGAGAAAGATTTAAACTGTTTAAAGAAATTGAGGATGTAGAAGCGATTGATCTTGATATGCCGTTTAATATTAAAAATGCTGAGTCACAAAAGACAACTGTTCCAACAAATAAACCAAGAAAATTTAAGGATAGAATTGAATTTGACTTAAGATTTTTTATCAATAAATTTCCAAAATTTTTTATTGAATTACTTTCTTTTAAAAATTGACCAATAATACAACTGAATAATATTATTAAACCAATTCCTTTTACTGAGTTCCAAATACCATCATAAACTAAAATAAATATTTTAATAAGATTTAATTCTAAAATTAATCCTAAAAAAAAAGATGCTATTAGTAAGCTTATCGCAGGGCTAAATTTAAGTCTAGATGTAAGTATAATAATTAATACTACAGTTGTGAGGAGATAAAAAAAAATTATCATTAACTATTTTTTTGAGATAGTAAGTACATAACTGCCATTCTAATGGCAACTCCATTCTCGACCTGATCTAAGACTAATGAATTTTTCGAGTCAGCAACATCACTGCTTATTTCAACTCCTCTATTAATAGGTCCAGGATGCATAATTATTATATCCTTTTTTATTTTTTCTAATATTTTTTTATTAATTCCATAATATAAGCCATACTCTCTCAGCGACGGAAAATTATTATTTCCCTGTCTTTCAAGCTGAATTCTTAAAACATTCGCTACATCACACCATTTCAATGCATTTTCTACATCATTTTCAACAAGAACATTTAGTGAACTTATATGCTTCGGAATTAGTGTACTTGGTCCGCACAGCATAACTTTAGCTCCTAATTTTTGTAGCGCATAAATATTAGAAATTGCAACTCTTGAATGTGAGATGTCTCCTATAATTGCTATCTTTTTATTTTTTATTTCTCCTAACTTCTCTTTAATAGTATAGCAGTCTAATAGCGCTTGAGTAGGATGTTCATGAGTTCCATCTCCAGCATTAATAACTGATTTATTGATATTTTTTGCAACAAAATGAGGTGCTCCAGGGTCAGGATGTCTCATTACAATCATATCCACTTTCATCACTAAAATATTATTAATTGTGTCTAAAAGTGATTCTCCCTTTTTTACTGAGCTCACAGATGAGGAAAAATTGATGACGTCTGCTGATAATCTTTTCTGAGCTAGTTCAAAAGAGAGTTTTGTTCTTGTGCTATTCTCAAAAAATACATTTGCAATAGTCATATGTCTTAGTGAAGGAACTTTTTTAATTGGTCTCTGTAATACCTCCTTAAATTTATCTGCAGTATCGAAAATAAAATTTATCTCATCTAATTTTAGATTTTTTATTCCGAGTAAATCTTTTGATAATAATTTTTCCATTTATCTATTTATTACCCATATATTATCTTTTTCAAAACCTTGTTCTACTAAATTAACTTCAATTCTATCAGAAGTAATGGTGTTAATTTTAATACCACAATATGTTGGCTCAATTGGAATATCTCTACTATATTTTCTATCAACTAAAACAAGTAATTCTATTTTTTTTGGTCTACCAAAATTCATAATTCCATCCATAGCTGATCTGACTGTTCTACCAGTGAATAATACATCATCAATAATTACCACCTTTTTATCGTCTACTAGAAAAGGTATAAGTGTCTCTTTGGCTTGGGGGATTTCACTAGACCTAAAGTCATCTCTATAAAATGTTGTATCAAGAATTCCAGATTCAATTTCTTTCTCTAATAATGAATTTATTTTCCTTTTTATTCTATCAAGGAAAAAAATGCCTCTTGGTTGTAGCCCAATAAGTACTGAATTATTAAAATTTTTATGATTTTCAATAAGTTGATGACAAAGGCGATCGATTGTTATTTCGAGTCTTTCTCTATTAAACAATCTAGATTTATTAGTCATTTATTTACAAATATAATTTGTATTTAATAATTTGTTATAAATCGTCAATTAATTTCAAAATTTGAAATGAAAAAAACCCTCTTGATTATATTTTGAGTAGGATTTTTTATTTTGATATTTTGAATTCCATATGATAAATAGTTATTACTATACCAGTGAAATGTACCTTCAGGGTTTGTCTCGCTCTTAATGACTGTCTCATTTTCATCTACTTTCAATTTAAAAACTTCTACCTGCGATTTTATATTTTTGATAATATCTTTTTTAAATAAGGTAATTATTCCTTTGTTAACAAAGAAGCTGATTAAATTATCTCCATTAATTAAATAATTTACATATGGTTTATTATCAAAAGTTTTAAGGTTATTTATCCTTTCTATTGAGGATAATTTAATATTCCCTAACATATCTAATACTAGGTAAATACTTATATCATGTGAGTAACCTCCAAATTTTGGGTTTATTTTTTTATCATACCTTCCTGTAAACGAATTATAATATGGCATATAAGAATAGTTACTGAACCCATCATTAGAATAGTTTGGTTTTAGACTTTCAAATGAGATATGAATTTGATTGTTTGAAATAAATAAAGTGTCTATATAAAATTCGTATCCAAGTTTAAGATTGTTGGGGTCTTTTTTATCAATTTTTTTATTTAAAATTTTACTCTCACTTATAAAAAAATCTTTTAATACATTAATTTCTAGAAATTTTTTCTCATTTAGTAACTCAAGCTTTTCACCTAATAAATCAATTCTAAACCCTAGAGCCTGTTTAGAGTTTTTAATACCTAGTAATGACACATTATATTCTTTTTTATTATGTCTAATTTTTTTTGATTCAATGATGCTATTTTTATTTGATTCTATTGAATATGATCCTATGAAATCTCTATTAATTGAATATTTTTTTCTTTCTATTATTTTTAGATTATTTTCTCCGTTCTTGGATAATAATACGTCAAATGAAAATGAGTCACTTTTAATAATATCTATTATATCATTGTCAGAATATAAATAGTCATATATGTTATTTAGTTGTCTAGTATTTACATTGTAAATACTTACTAGGTTACGTCCATTTTTTAGATTACTAAGTAAAATTAAATTTTCTTTGTAAAGAAGTATTTTTTTTATGGTAAGGCTTAGTGGTAATCCTATCTCATACGAACTGAAAGTATTTAATATATAGTCATATTTTACGTATAAATAATCTTTCTCATTAGAATAATTTTTTTTAAAGAAAAAGTTAAAATATTTATCATCAGAATTTATATTCCTTACTGTATAAGATCTGTCAAGTACTAAGACCGTATCATTTAAAGGGTTAAGTTCTCTATCAAAAGTCTTAAATATCCATTTTAAATTTCTTCCATTTTCAATATCACTAAGAACAAGAAAGTGTTCAGCGTTTTCTTTTACCCAAAAGTTTCTATTCATTTCACCTATATCAAACTCTATTCTTTTCTTTTGAAAAAGAATGCTATCTAAACTACTTTGAGATTTTAATTTTAAATTTGAAAAAAATAAAATTAGTATGATGAAAATTCTAATTGTGAGATTTTCTTCCCTTGGAGATGTCGTGCTATCTACTCCTGTTCCTAGACTATTGAGAGGTAAGTATCCTGATTCTGTAATACATTTCATAACAAAGAAAGAATATTGTTCAGTATACTATAACAATAAAAGTGTTGATAAGGTTATAGAATTCAATAATAATTTATATAAAACTATTTTAAATTTAAGGAGAGAAAAATATGACCTAGTAATTGATTTACATAATAATTTAAGATCTAATTTATTAAAATTATTTTTAGTAAAACCTCACCTTACATATAACAAACAGTTTTTCAGAAGATGGATATATACCAATTTTAAAATTTTGACAAGTATCGATCACATATCTACCTCATATGTCAATACATTATCAAATCTAGATATTTTTGATGATGGAAAAGGGCTTGATTTTAATGTTGATAAAAAGGAAATTATAAAATTAAATAATTATCCGGTTGATTTTAGTAAGTGTAGTGCGGTTGTTATTGGGGCTAAACATTTTACCAAAAGGTTACCCGAAAAAAAAATAATTGAGCTATGTGATAAAATTAATGGTCCTGTAGTATTAATTGGTGGAAAAGAGGAAATTCAAATTGCAGAAAATATTGAGATTTTTTTTAATTCATCTAATACATTAGATGAAGATATTAGAAATAAACTTAATAAGAAGACTACAATTTATAACTTTTGTGGTAAACTATCAATCCAGGGTTCAGCAGGTATTATAAAATTATCTAAAAATGTTTTTACCCATGATACTGGTTTTATGCACATAGCTTCAGCTTTAAATAAAAAAATATTTGTAGTTTTTGGATCAACTCATCAAAATTTAGGTTTTTATCCCTATCAAACACCTTTCTCAGTACTAGAAAATAAAAGTTTACACTGTAGACCATGTACAAAAATAGGCTTAGCATCTTGTCCAGTCAAACATTTTAAATGTATGAATGATATAAAATTTGATATAATATAAAATGAAAAAATTGATAATAATAAGACACTGTAAATCTAGCTGGTCTGATTTAAATTTAAATGATTTTGACAGGCCTCTTAATAATAGAGGGATTCAAGATGGAAATTTAATGTCTAAAGAATTATCAAAAAAAATTGATAAAGTGGATTTATTATTTTCAAGCTCCTCCAAGAGAACAAGGTTGACTGCTGATTTTTTTATTGAAGCAATTAATATAAAAAAAATTAATTTTATTGATGAGTTATATCATTCAA
>CEVG01158102.1_pt1 | contig 16852 bp, 14 predicted proteins | sample 356511 | NCBI WGS metagenome assembly CEVG01 (sample SAMEA2623426, study PRJEB7988) | marine metagenome | biome: marine biome (ENVO:00000447); feature: surface water layer (ENVO:00002042); material: "saline water (ENVO:00002010), including plankton (ENVO:xxxxxxxx)" | depth 5 m | reverse complement strand
TGGCGGCTATGGCCATGTTTACAGGTGCTACAAACTTCGGATTAATTGATGAAGGAGATCCTACTACTCCGCAAGAGATGGGTATGGGTAATTAAGCATAATGATAAATACAAATAACACAAAGTTAGGAACCTATAATGGCTGAATTTAAACTCGGAAGAATTAGATTTATATGGAAAGGTGCGTGGGTCACCGCGAAACAATACTATAAAGATGATGTCGTTAGATACGGTGGTCGTACTTATATTGTAAACACAGGTCATATTTCATCTAATTTTGATACAGATATTTCAAAATTTGATTTACTATCTGACGGTTCTGAGTGGAAAGGCAACTGGGCTCTTTCAACAGTTTATAAACCACGTGACATTGTCAAGTACGGTGGATACTTATACATCTGTAACACAGGTCATACATCAGCATCTACAGAAGGTGATGGTCTTGAGTTAGATCAAACCAAATGGGATCTTTTTGCAGAAGGCTTTGATTGGAAAGGTGACTGGGGTGTTGGCACAAGATACAAAGTAAATGACCTTGTACGTTATGGCGGAGTTATGTATCTTTGTACAGAAGAACATACTTCAGCGGCAGACGGTGGCGACGGTTTAGAATTAGATTCTACAAAATGGGATTTATTCGCTAATGGAATGACATGGCGAAACGTTTGGACTGCAACTACAAGATACAAAAAAGGTGATGTTGTTAGATATGGTGGACAAGTTTATATTTGTAACACTGGTCACACAGCGGCGGCAACAGATGCACTTGGCTTAGAAGCAAACCAGGCATCATGGGATTACGTACACAAAGGTATTGAATACTTAGGTGAGTGGACAACAGCAACAAGATACAAAATTAATGACGTTGTTAAGTACGGTGGTGATATTTGGATTTGTACAACTTACCATACTTCAACAACTACACTTGCAGTAGATGAAGCAAACTGGTCAATCTTTGTACCAGGTTTAGAATTTGAAGATAGTTGGCAAAACAATGTAAACTATCAGCCAGGTGATGTTGTAACATACGGTGGTTATTCTTATATCTCGATTACAAACAACACTGCTCAAGTTCCTTTCAATAATCCAACACAATGGGATTTATTTACAACAGGTTTTAGTTTCAAAGGCGACTACAATAACACAACAAATTATAAAATTGGTGACGTTGTACGCTTAGGTGGTTGGACATACATTGCACTTGCAGATGGTGTTGGTAATAGACCACCAGATGCAGTTTACTGGGATAAACTTAATGAAGGTTTATACTGGAAAGGTGCTTGGCAAAATGCTGTTTACTATGACAAGGGTGATGTTGTTAGAGGTATTAATAATGTCAACTCATATGTTTGTGTCGCGGCACACACTTCAGAACAAGTAGGTTCAGGACAAAACAGACCAGACCAAGATACACCAGGTAACTTTTGGAATTTATTAAGTGGCGGTGCTGAAGTTGGTAACTTAACTACACGCGGTGACCTTGTTTACTACGGTGGTTCAGGTCCAACAAGATTACCAGTAGGTGCTCCAGGACAAGTTTTAAAAGTTAATGAAGCAGGTACAGATCCAGAATGGGCATACTTTGGTCAACTTGATGCAGTGTATTACACAGCAATCGAAGGAGTTGATTCAGCAGTACCGGCGGCAGGTGTTACACTTGATAAACCATTTAAAACAGTAAACTTTGGTTTACAGCAAATTGAAAAAGGTGCAAGAAATCCTTACGCAAAAGAATTATTATTTAGAAACAAAGGCTTCATTCAAGACGAAGCATTAAGTTGGGTGGATACACAGGTTGTAAATTCATCTTCACCGTTCACAGGTTCATTTACTTACACTGCGGCAAACTGGCGTAGAGATTTAGGTACATGGCTTGATGCACTTATTTGGGATTTAGGTCATGGTGGCAACAGAAAATCAAGATTAGAAACTCTTGCAATATTTGATGCAAACGCAGATCAATTTTATATTTCAAATGATGGTATCACAGCAGAATGGAAAGCAACACTTGATTATGTAAAAACATTAATCGATGATGTAATTACACAGGATACTCCTGCAAGTAACTATCAAACACTAAGAAGTGTTTCTAATCCATCATTACAGATTACTAATTCATCTATCAGTGAAGAAGCAGGCGCACAAACAATTATTAATAATTTGACTGCTATTGCAACAGCGGCTTTAACAGCAGGAAACACAACAGGTGTACCTGCAGAGATTGTTGCAAACGACACTTTATTTGTTAAGACAGGACAGTTTAACGAAGTACTTCCAATGGTAGTTCCAGAAAGTTGTGCTGTTGTTGGTGACGAACTACGTTCTACTAAAATTTCACCAGCGGCAAGTTTAGTTGCATCAAGTGACACCCAATACTCACTTGCTGGTATTACACACATGGCAAGTATTATTGACGATATTATTACAAACACATCTGTAACTGCACAAACAGGAAATGCTATTTCACAAAACACAGCAGAGCCAGTTGGTTCAAGTGCGGCAGGAACTTATGCGGCATCAATTGCAACTGATATTAAAAACAAGATCGATTTTGTGTTAAATGCAAACGGTTCAGATGTTGCAATGTCAGGAAGTAACACTCCTAATAAAACAGCAGGTTTCACAGACGGTGTATTAAGATTAGAAGAAAACAAAGAATTTATTGCAGAAGATGTAAACAGATACATCATTGCAACATATCCTGGTTATACTGACTACATTTCAGGACCTAATGCGGCGGCATTACAAGCAAGTTGTAAACGTGACGTAAGACGTTACATTGAAGCAATTCAACATGATATGATCTACACAGGACGTTACAAAGCATTAAGAGCCGCAGAACAATATACAAATAGTGTAGGCGGTTCAACAGCAAATGATATGTTCTATGTAAGAAATGGAACAGGCTTAAGAAACTGTACAGTAACAGGCTTAACTGGTACACTTGGTGCCGCAAACACATATGGTACTAAACGTCCAAGTGCAGGTGCTTATGTATCGTTGGATCCAGGTTGGGGTACAGCACACGAAGATGTTTGGGTTAAAAACAAATCTTGTTATGTACAAAACGTAACAACATTTGGAACAGGATGTATTGGATTAAAAATTGACGGTGATTTACACGCAGGTGGTAATGACTCTATTGTTGCTAACGACTTTACACAGGTACTATCAGATGGTATTGGTGTTTGGTGTACAAACTTAGGTAGAACAGAACTTGTTTCCGTGTTCTCATACTATGGACACATTGGTTACCTTGCAGAAAACGGCGGAAAAATTAGAGCAACAAACGGTAACTCATCATATGGTGACTTTGGTTGTGTGGCAGAAGGTGTTGACGTAACAGAAACTCCAATTATTGCTTACACAGATAACAAACACGCTCAAGCACAGGTAGGTTCAGTACTTACTGACGGTGAAAGAATTCTTGCATTAGAATATATTAATGCTGGTAGAGATTATGACACTAACGGTGGTAATGCAGTTATTTCAATTGGTGGTGACGGTTTTAACATTGGTACTGTAACTCCTGTTTACAGAACAGGTGGTGTTATGGAAGTAAGATTACTTAACACAGATGTTGACAGTGATGGAAACGGCGACTTTGGTGGTAAAGATTATGTAACGGCAGGTAATGCCGCACAGATTGGTAATGCAACAAGTATTACAATTTCAAACACGGATACTAATTCATCAGGCGCACTTGTTGGAATGGCTATTTGGATTGAAGCAGGTTTAGGTGCAGGACAGTATGGTTACATTGATACGTACAACGCAGGTACTAAACAAGCAACAATTAGAAAATATTCAGATGGTTCACAAGGTTGGGATCATGTTTTAGGTGAGTCTATCTTATCATTACTTGACAGCACAACAACTTATGTGATTGAGCCAAGACTTGAATTTGCAACACCAACAGGTGATGGTTCAAGTACAAGTATTAAAGCAATTGGTAGATGTAGAGTACAAGACGGAAAAATTAATCAGATCAGAATTATTGAGCCAGGACAAGGTTATACATCTCCTCCAGGATTAACAATTACTGATCCAAGTAACACACTTGATGCACCAATCCAAGTAAGAATTGGCGACGGTGTACTTGCACAACCAACATTTGCTGGTTCAACTAACGGTGGTAGAGGTGAAGATTTTGAAACTGCTACTGCTACTGTAACTGCAACTGAAATAGAAGAAACTATTTCAAATGTTTCACAGGCAAATCCAGCAAGAGTAACAATTACAGGACACAGTATTAATCTTGATGGTACAAAAGTTAGAATAGAAAATGTTTTAGGATTAGGAGCAAGATTCTTTGATGTCACAACATTCTATGCAAAAATAGTAGATGCAAACAATGTTGACTTATATTCAGATCCATTCTTAACACAAACTATTGACTCTTCAGCATTAGCGTCATATACTTCCGGCGGTACTTTAAAACATGGCGGCGGTTATATGGATAACTTACAATCAGGTAAGTTTGTACAAGTAAGTGGATTGAAAACTAAACCAAGAGCAGGTTCAAACGTTGAATTTGATAATCAACAAAATGTATTTTACAAACTTGTTGCAGTTAAAAATTTATTAGGTGGTGACGCAGGACCGTTCACCGCACAGTTACAGGTATCACCAGACATTCCAGTAGGCGATGCACCTCAACATCAAGAAAGTGCAGAAGTTAGATTGAGATATTCTCAAGTACGTCTAACAGGACATGACTTCTTAGATATTGGTACTGGTAACTTTACACAAACAAATTATCCAAACCTACCATTACAAGATCCGGTTCCGGCAAATGAAACCAGAGAAGGTGGTGGTGGTAGAGTGTTCTTTACATCAACAGACCAAGATGGTAACTTTAGAGTTGGCGGATTGTTTAACGTTGAACAGTCAACTGGTGTTGCTACACTTGATGCTGATGCATTTAACATTTCAGGATTACAAGAACTTTCGTTGGGTAATATTGCACTTGGTAACACAGGAGCAACTATCAACGAATTTAGCACCGATGGTACATTTGCCGCAAACAGCGACAGTATTGTACCAACACAAAGAGCAATTAAAACTTATATTACGTCACAGATTGGTGGTGGTGCAAGTACACTTAACGTTAACCAAATTATTGCTGGTCTCGTACAAATTTCTGGACAAGAAATTACTACAACCACAGTAGTTCCGATTAACGTCAAGGCCCAATTTAATTTCACCAAAGGAATAGATGGGGCACCTGTGGCGCTAAATATGTTTTTGATGGGATAAAGGAGATAAATTATGGCATCAGGTAGATTAGGAGCGAGCGACATCACAGCAGGCGCGACTGATACCACTGTTTACACTGTGCCAGTGGACAACTACGCAGTTGCTACTCTTTCGGTGTGTAACAGAGGTAATCAGGCAATCGCAGTGCGTGTTGCCGTTGCGGCCGCAGATACCCCAACAGCGGCAGAGTACATTGAGTATGATACAGAAGTATTAGCACACGGAGTACTTGAAAGATCGGGGATAGTAATGGACGCGGGTAAAAAACTTGTAGTATATACAAGTTCAGCCAACGTTAGTGCAGTAGTGTTCGGTATTGAGACTGCGGCATAAATACAATAGAAGGATATAACAATGGGAAGATACATAACTACAACTGGAACCGCTGGTACTGTATTAAAGACTGTTGGAACCACATATCAGGCTGTTGTCAATGACAGAATTTTGTGTACGTCAGGAGGTTTTACAATTACACTTCCGCTTTCTACAAGTTTGTTAGAAAATGACACAATTCAGATTGTTGATGTTACAGGAGCATTTGGGGCATCCAACGTTACGATTGCACGTAACGGCGCGAAAATCCAGAACTTATCAGAAGATTTAACATTAGATATTAATAACTCTGCTGTAACACTTGTATATACAGGTGCAACTTACGGTTGGATTATTAGTGGAACATAAGATAGGAAGTATATAGAATGGCCACTTTACGAGGACTTTTATCAGACATTGAGCCAGCCAGATCCGGCGTACAGCGTCAGTTCTGGGTGTGGAACGATAGCACAGGCATCGGTAACGGTGGAAGATGTTGTTTGTGGACCGTTCCGGCTAACACTATCAACGCAACATTTGAATTATGGGGCGGTGGTGGCGGTGGTCACGGCGGATGCTGTTGTCAGTTTCCAAACAGACCTGCCGCAGGTGGATCATATGCTATAAGAACTATTCAAACAACGGCTGGATGTCAATATACAGTCTGTGCAGGCGGTTCAACTACGTGTTGCTGTCACGGATGTATAGGTGGTAATGGCTATCCAAGTTTTGTTACAGGTTCAAGTATTCCTACTACTTGTGCACCAGGTGGTTGTGCAGGTAAGGCTTGTTGTTTCACAAGTGCATACACTTGTCACCCAAGTTTTGTGTGGCAGTGTGGTACAGGAGATTGGGGATTACCACAAATTACTGGTAGTTCCAAAAGAAGTCAATATTGCCATAACCAAATGTGGGCGTTCATCGGTGGACCTGCATTGTATGGTATTTCAAGACGAGGAAGAGACTGGTGTGCAGGTAACTTTACCAACACTGGCTCTTGTTTCCAATGTTTAGCGGCTTTCCCAGGTGGTGGCGGCGGCGGCGGAGCGGCCTGCGGAGAACCTTGTTGCTGGGGCGGCTGGGGACAAGCAGGTGCGGTAAAAGTGAGTTATAGTTAATAAAGGAGAAAAGGACATATGCCTAATACAATTATACAACAGACATTTACATATGATCTTCCAGATGACTATCTTGCCCAGACAAATGCTGATGGCAGAACCGCAACTGCAAATTACAATGGGCCGGATAAAATTTGGGTGTTCATAGATAGAGACACAGGTAAATCAGATACTTCAAGACTTGTTCTTACAGAAGAAGAAAACGGTGCTGATTTTCCAATTCCAGAAGACCAATATAAGGTAGAAATAAATTGTGCAACAGATCCAGTACTTTGTTCATTATTTGACGCAAAAGTTGAATGGGACACAGTAGTTGGACAAACAAATATTGTTGTAAATTTACCAGATGGTACTACTTACGAAAGACCAGATCCAACTGACGTTGATCATACTTACGAATTAGATGAGTGTGCATATAACTTAGATGGAACTAACACTGACGGTAAGTGGACTGGTGGTACATGGACGATGAAGTGGAAACAGCCTTGGACTTCATGGGAACAATTAATTACAGTTAGAAACAATATGTTAGCAGGATCAGACAGTAAAATTGCTGATGATATGCCGGCGGCTACTAAACAGTTATGGTTAGATTACAGACAAGCATTACGTGATTTACCAGCAACATTTGGCCATGGTACTGCTAATGAAATACCTGCTTACATGGTAAACTTTCCAGTTGAACCAGGGGCGGATATTGCAACAGTAGAGGACGACGAATAAGATGTCAAGTTTAAGAACCTTACTACAATATGGTACTTCTTCATCAGGCTCTGTTCCGTTGAGAAGTCTTAGAGTTTATAATACATCGATTACTTCTCCAAACAACGGCGGACAATGTTGTTTATGGACAGTACCAGCAGGCGCTGAATGGGCCGCTTTCGAAGTTTGGGGAGGTGGTGGACCAGGTGCAGGCGTATGTTGTTGCCAACAAGGTTGGTCAGGTGGTTCTGGTTCTTATGGTAGACGTATTATTGAAGTTACACCAGCACAAGAATTTACAATTTGTGCAGGTGGATCAACTTGTTGTCACTCAAGATGTTATTCATGTAGAGGATTTCCAAGTTATGTATGTGGACCAAACAGTTTTTGTATGTGTTCATCAGGAGGTTCTGAAGCGGCTTCTAAATGTTTTTGGAGCCAAAACTGTTCATACAGTGGATGTCAAATGTTCAACTGTGGTTGTGTAAATGGCGCAACACTGGCAATTTGTGGTACAACTGGTGGCGGACATGGTTCTGCTCACTGTGCCTCTGATATGCACCAGTTTATGCCAAGTGCACCATTCACAGGAATGACACGTATGTCACGTTCGGGTTGTTACAAAACACACGGACAAGATCACGGAGATCACGGAGTGTTCCCAGGAGGCGGTGGCGCATCAGGTGTAACACACAACGAAACTTGTTATTGTGGAGCAAAAGGAATGGGCGGTATGGTAACTGTTTACTATACAGCAACATAGGAGTTAAATAGTATTATGTCAACATTAAGAGATTTTTTATTCGGTTACGATGATCCAAAAGCAATTCCAAGAGAAATTGCTGTTTATAACACGAATACGACAACTCCTAACAACGGAGGTAGGTGTTGTTTATGGACAGTACCTGCCGGTACTGCGTATGCAGTGTTTGAAATTTGGGGCGGTGGCGCCGCTGGAGACGGTGGTTGCTGTTGTCAAATGGGATATCCATCAACTGGTGGATCCTACGGTCAAAAAGCATTAGATGTTGCGCCAGGAGATCAAATTACAATTTGTGCGGCTGGTTCAACGTGTTGTAGACAAAAAGGAAACTGTCAACAAGGTTGTGACTCTTACGTATGTAAGTCAGGTTCATGGTGTGCAAGAGCCTGCGGTGGTAGAGTTATGCGTACAGAATGTTTTATGTATAGAACTTGCTATTCATGTTGTAGAATGAGATACTGTGTTCATGGTCACTCTGGTATGGACTTTGGTATTGGTGTTACTAATTCTACTTCACAATTAAGTCAATACTGTCATGATAGAGGAAATATGTACGTTGCAGATACATACGGACGTGGCGGATTAAGAAACGGACCTAACGGCTGTTGCGGTTGGGGTGGTTCACAAGGCTTTGGTTTATTCCCAGGTGGTGGCGGAATGTCAGCACAGGCATACAGTGAAGTTTGTTGTTGTGGATCTCCAGGTGCAGGTGGTTTAGTGTACGTGGTGTATTATTAATAGGTAGGGATATAGAATGACACATATTAGAAAAACTTTTAACTATCCTAAACCAGATGAGTATTTAGGACAGTTTGATAACGAGCAATTAGTTGGAACGCATACATATGAAGGTCCAGATACTATGTGGGTCTTTATTGACAAAGCAACTAATAAAATTGCTCCTGCAGGATACATGGACGAAGAAGACGGAATAGACTTTAATCCACCTGTAAATCTTAGAAAAGTTTTAGTTGACTGTAATGAATACCCTATTATTTGTTCATTGATGGAACAAGATCATGATGATGAAGAGCATGAAACAATTACTGAAACATTACCAAACGGTGTTGAGTATGTAACTTATGCTGATCCACCACCAGATCATACATATGAAAAATTTGATATCGAATGTAATAGTAACGATGAATTTATTAAAGTAGCAAGTTCTCAAAAAGGCGGCACAGCACACTATCCGTGGAAACAGCCACACGTTAAATGGCCACATTTACGTAGACATAGAACTTCGTTATTAGGGTGGAGTGATGATAAGGTAAGTGAAGATATGCCTTCAGCATTAGCCACACAATGGAGAGATTACAGACAAGCATTAAGAGATATTCCAGTAACTTATGGGGATAGTTTTGATGTTGAAATTACTGCCGGCGGAACAGGTTACCAAGAAGGTGATACATTTACATTTACTAAAGCAACTTTAGAAGATTGGATTATTGCTGACGAACTTGTAGCAACTGTTAAAACTGTTGATACTGGTACAGGTGCTGTAACGGCTCTTACATTAAGCGGTAATCAAGCCAAGAACGATGGTCAAGATATTGTTGTAGGTAGAGAAGCAAAAGAGTTTGCATCACCAACTTACACATATGCGGCGGCTGATTCATCAGGCGGCGGTACAAGTGCAACATTTAGAATTCACAAGTGCCAAAGATATGCGGCTTGGAAAGTAGATGTTCCACGTTCACCTTGCGGTACTGCATAATTCCAAAAATAGTCTAACACTTACATTGCTAACTTAAATAATTGCATGAGCAATAAAGTTAGGTTTGCGGGTGCTCAAATACCCGTTACTCAAAAATTAGACGAAAATAAGAAAGCAATTTTAGAAGCCATAAAGTGGGCAGGCAAAAATAACTGCGATTGGCTACTAACTCCTGAAGGTTCTCTGTCAGGATATTTCCCCAATTTTGATTTAGTTACTCCTAACGGTATGAATGACATTGCTAAAGCAACTTATGAAGTAGTTACAGAAGCAAATAAACAAGGCATGGGCATTGCATTAGGCACACTTTGGACAGATATAGAACATAGAGGCACAATAAGAAGAAATCAAATTAGATACTATGATAGTGAAGGAAAATTTTTAGGAGCAACTAATAAGCAATACATAGTTGGTGGCGAAGATTCTCCAAGTCATAGTTGGGATCAAGTTTTAGCAGATCCGCCAGGAACAACCAAAACACACTATTTGAATAATGTAAGAACAACCGGAATGATTTGTAACGACTTTTGGGGAAATGGATTTAGATTTAATGCTCCAAGTTTAATGATGTTGGCAAAATTACATCAATGCGAAGTTGTATTACACAGTACTAATGGTGATAGAGGAAATGATCAAGATGAACTATGGATGGAATGGCATGACGTACATCTTAGAATGATGAGTAAACAGTATCAAATTCCTATTATTACTGTCGATAGTTGTTGTGATAAATTTGGGGAAAATAGAGACTTACCAACAAGTTCTAAAAGTGGCGTATTAGTAGATGGTCAATATGTTGTTTCAGTTCCACGCACAGGACAACAACATTTCTATTGGGACTATTTCAAACCTGAGCCTGCAGAAAATGTATAACAATAAGTAATTGCAAATGAGGAACACAAACTAATGTCTAAAAGAAGCACAGCCTTTTTTATTAATGGTGGCGCAGGTAGAGTTATTACAAGTATCCCTGCTCTTGAAAAATTTCATGAAGAAAATCCAGACGATGATTTTGTAATCGTATGTGAAGGTGGTACAGACTTTTTCAAAGGTCATCCAACATTATATAGAAAAACATATGATGTATGGCACAAAAATTTATTTGAAGATAAACTAAAAGATAGAATTTGTAAAACACCAGAACCTTACAGAGTATTTGAATATTATAATCAACAGGCAAGTTTAGCACAATGTTATGATATTGAAATTAACGGTAAAGGTGTAAGAGAACTTCCAAAGCCAACTCTCAAGTTGAGCACTCAAGAACGTATGAGTGGTAAAAAATTAATCGAAGAAGTAAAAGAAAAAACTAAAAAAGATAAAGTAATTGTGTTCCAAGCATTTGGCAGAGGTACAATTAATGACAACGGTATGATTGCTGATCCTTCAGGTAGAAGTTTTGAAGCAGAAAATGTTGTCAACCTTGTTAATAAATTAAGTAAAGATTACGGTATTGTTTTCTTTAGTGAAATTGCTATTGAATTTCAAAAGCATGGAGTAAAACAACCTGTTGCTATTCCACAAAACATTGACTTAAGAATGTGGGCAGGTATTATTGATGCCGCAGATCATTTTTTAGGTTGTGATAGTGTAGGACAACATATTGCATATGCATTAGATAAAACAGCAACAGTAGTCATTGGTTCTACTTTCAAAGAAAATATTTCTTATCCTGATAATCCTAAGTTTGATATTCTTGATATGGGAGAAGGTGCAAGAGTTTATTCTCCTATTAGAATTACTATTGACGAACTTTCAGATAGAACTAACGAAGGCATAATGTATATGAATGATAAAATTGAAGATGTAATTGTGTCATCTGTAAACAGTATGGTAAAAGATGGAAAACCAGTCGAAATCCCAGACGCTAAAGAAGAATAGACTGTTTGTATTTGGTTGTTCTTTTACAATGTATGCGTGGCCAACGTATGCAGATTTCTTAGGATATGAATTTGATCATTATGAAAACTGGGGATTTCCAGGATTAGGTAATCGTGCTATTGCAGAACGTGTTGCTGAATGTCATATAAAAAATAATATTACAAAAGATGATACAGTGCTTGTACAGTGGAGTACACACACTCGTAATGACTGGCACACTTTTAGAACAGTAGAGTTTAAAGGCAAACGTGGAGATGCAATTAGAAATACAGACGAAATAGGTTGGAAAACCAAAGGTAGTATTTTTAATTACATGAATAGAGAAATTTGTTATGACGACAAGTGGATCGAAACATTTTGGGACGAGCATAGTTACTTCATGCATGGACAAAATGCAATAATTCTTACAACAGGATTATTAGAAAGTATAGGCTGTACCTACCGTATGTTAAGCATAGGTGAAATGGAAAAACTTGGTAGCGATATGCCAGACGCACCAGGATTTGGCGAAAGTAATCATGAAAAAATTAATGTCTATGAAGAAAAGAAAGAATTAGAAGTTTACAAAAATATTGATAAAACAAACTGGCTTCAACCATTAGGATTATACAGTTGGAAAAATAAAGAACTACAATATACTTTTTATGATCCTAATAGTAAGAAAGATTGGACAGAATTGCACCCAAGTCATTGGCAACATTACAAGTATCTTAATGAAGTAGTGCGTCCAAGTCTGGGCATAACAGACAAAAATAATGATAAACAAGTTAATACATATAAAGTTTTAGATCAACTTAAAAATGACAATAAGGACCTTTTAAGTTTTGAAGAAGCAATATTAGATAAAATTATTGACTATAAACATATAGGATATGTAGGATTTTAATATGAAGAAACCACCAATTTGGATTGCCGGAATAGCACGTGGACACAACGCAGGTGTATGTTTACTTAAAGACGGCGAAGTAATTTTTAGTATTGAAGAAGAACGTTTAAGTCGTCACAAATATGACGGTGGACCTCTTGCATCAATGATGAAAATTTTAGAATACACAGACAAACTTGATTATCTTGTAGTTGCACATACACAAAACTTATATGATACAGCAGGAAAAATTGATTACACAGGCGATGATGTTTACACAGGACTTGCAAGAAAATTAGGATTAATTAAAAGAAGTTATGATTATATTCCAAGGCATCCGCAAGTAATTGATTTAAGTTATTTTCATCACAAGTTACACGCCGCATTAGCCTTTTATAATTCAGGATTTGAAGATGCTGTTGCAGTAATTGTTGACGGTGCAGGAACTTTCTTTGATGCTAAGATGGACGGAGAACATGGTCCAACTACTACACTATTTGAAACAGAAACAATTTATGATTGTGAAATGCCAATAGGATTTAAAACACTGTACAAACACTTAGGTGTAAATGGTCCTATGGTAGGTGCAGAATATAATGGGTTTGACGGAAAGTTTTTTGGAGAAGAAGAACCTATTCCTGAAGTTGTTATTAGTGAGTGTGCAGGTATTGTTAAAACTTACGAAGCAGTTACAGGCTATTGCGGATTTAGTTTTATTGAAGCAGGAAAAACTATGGGATTGTTTCCATATGGCACACATAATCCAACAGAGTTTCCTCCGTTGTTTACAGAACATCAAACATCACCTCTATCTAATAGAAATTTAATTACACCAACATATCCAAATGGTGCTCATGTTAATAGAAACTTCTTTGAATTTTTAAGAGATAGACGTGAGCAAGATCAAGATGTTACAAAACTACAAAATAGAAGAGACATGGCGTATGCTGTGCAAACACAAACACAAAAACAAGTTGCTAATTTAATTCGCAAAGCAGTTGCAATGAGCGGTAAGAAAAATGTTGTGTTATCAGGAGGTTATGGTTTAAACTGTGTAGCAAACTATTATTACCTTGAAGAATTAAAAGATTTAGATATTAATCTTTACGTTGAGCCTGTATCAAATGATGCCGGTACAGCAATGGGGGCCGCTTTATTACAATACAGAGCCATTACTAAAGATAAAACAATTCATACACAAAAAGATACTCTATACAATGGACCAGCATATTGTCTTTCATTAAATGAAATCACAGAAACTGCTGAAGCACATAAAGGAACAGTAGAGTTTGATATTACAGAAGATAAAATTGTAGATTTAATTACAGATAGAAACATTGTTGCTATATGGCAAGGCAAAAGTGAAAACGGTCCAAGAGCCTTAGGTAATAGAAGTTTCTTATATGACCCAACTGATCCTGACGGTAAAGATCACGTAAACAGAGTAAAACGTAGAGAATATTTTAGGCCATTTGCAGGTACAATTCTTGAGGAAGATGTACATGAATGGTTTGATTTACGTGGTATGAAATCATCACCAACAATGATGTATGCAGTAAATTGCCAACCCGGAATTGAGGAGAAGATTCCTTGTATTATTCACGTTGACGGAACGTGTAGAATTCAGACTGTAAACAAAGAACAGAACGAAAACTACTATAATTTAATTAAAAAGTTCAAAGAAAAAACAGGTGTACCTATTGTGTTTAATACAAGTTTTAATTTAGGCGGCGATCCTTTAGTTGAAACATTAGATAATGCTGTACATACCCTTGCAAAAAGTGACGTAGAATACCTATATTTGCCTGAATACAAAGCCTTAATTACAGTAAAAAACTAAATCCTCAAATACGATAAATACATTAAAGAGGACTATAATGTTTGATATCACGAAGTTTTTTGGCAAAGGATTAAAGAATACTGTAATGCTCAAAAATGGAGCAAATCTCAGTTATCACGGCCCATGGAAAAAAATTACAGAAGATACACTACTTGATAGATGGCTTGTTGGTGATTTTTGTGCGGCGGAATATACTATTGTTGCAGATTTAAGTACTTTTCAAAAAGAAATTGTAAAATGTTTAGTAGTAGCAGGACCAAGTACTGCTGAACTTACAGTATATGGCCGAAGTAATTTAGGAAATGAAATTATTTCACTATCAGCAACAGTAAATGACAGTTATGTAAATGTTATTGTGAATGCTAAACCATTAGACGACTCTGCACCAGGTAGAGGTGCAAAATGTGTGTTTAGTGCAAACTATTATCAAACACAAAACTTCTTGGTACCAGCATAATGGGGCAGATAAATATGCGTAATTGGAGTGTAAGATGGCAGTAACATATAACCCTTTTGAAGCAGAATACGGTTTTAAAAGTCCAGGGTTCTCTGTCGATACTGAAGGTAATGTAACTTTAAAAAGTATTACCTATACTGTTACAGAAGAAGATACTATTGAAGGTAGATTCTATATGAATCAGGCAGGCACAGGACAAAGTGCTAACTTCACACAAGATGGAGTATTTTCAGAAGGGTCATCAGTATTATTAGAAAATCCTCCAATCACACTTACACGTGGTACTACACATACATTTGGTTTAAATAATTTTACATTTTTAACTTTTAACATTTTTCAAGTAGATCCAAATGGTAATAGTGCAATTATTATTAACGGCACGCCGGTAGTATATTACAATGATGGTTTATCACACAAAGCAAGTGATACAGCAACAGATTCAGAAACAGGATTATCAGCACAAAGTAAAAGTTCTGGTGTACTTACATTTGATGTTCCTGCGTTAGCACCAACAACATTATATTATGCAACTGGTGATGGCAGTGTATATGGAACAATTACAACACAAGATCCAACTGTTACAGGTATTGGGTCGTTTACAAGTTTAACAGCAATTGAAGACGTAACATTCAACGGACAAGATGCAGAGATTAACATTGTACCACAAGGTGCATATGGTACTGTAACAATTAATCCAGCAGGACAAGGTACATTAAGCAATATGTATGTAAATGCATTAACACTTACTGCTACATCAACTACAACAATTAATCCAGCAGACTTTAATGTATCTGTACAACCGTCAGGAACGGGTGTTTTAACAATTTCTTCTGGTGCTGAAGGCACAATTAACAATATGTCTATAGGACAAACTACTGCAAGGGACGGATCATTCTTGGCCCTAAATGCAGAAAATGGGTTAAATAATACTGTCATAGGTAACGAAACTCCAGAGGAGGCTACATTTACCCAGGCAACAGGAACCGCGGCACCAACAGTAGGTACACACTTGGCTAATAAGAGTTACGTAGACAGTACTGCAACTGCGTTGAGTATTGCGTTAGGAGTATAGAGTTAGATGGCTAAAAAGAAAATTAATGATTATATTTTCCATACAGGAATACCGTACTCGGAAAATAGATATCCTAATGCGTACTGGTTGATTCAAAATAACGTTGAATTTATTAAAGACGAAGTTAGAGCATACATTAATTCAGAAATTGCAATAGCGGCTCAGTACAATGTAACTGGCGCTACTTATACACCTACAGACCATACAATGGTTTTGACTATCGGTGCTCATGCACTTACAGTAGGCTCTTTTATTAAACTTGCAACAGATAGTCTTACATTTACACCTGCACTTACAATTGACTACACTGATATTTTCCTTGTAAAAGCAATAACGGCAGACTCTATTACAATTGATGTACCAACATCAGACGTAACAGCAAGAACGTTTAGCAGTGCAAATGCAAATGCTGTAATTAATGTGTTCTATAATTACACAAATGATAGCAATGATAAATGTGAAAGAGACATGGGTTACAATCTTATTGGCGGTGATCCTCGTAATCCAGTTCAAGATCAACCAGGTGGTTTATTATATGACTTACGTTATGGTGGTAATGAACAAGCACGTTATCTTGCATCAACATATTGGGATGGTGCATTACCACAAATTGATGGTGATAGAAATCCAGAAAGAGCGGCTAAAGAATTTTGTGCATGGTTGATTAAAACTTACATTTTAGATAATGTTGCATACACAACAAAACAATCACCTGCAGAAACAACTCAAACAATTAATACAGAATATGTTGCTGAACCAGAGGCTGATGCAGTAATAGATAAAGTATTAACTGAAACAATTGGTGAAGTAATTTACTTTGGTACACCTAATATGCCTGCATTTGAAAATGCAAAAATTAGTAGAGTA
>CEVG01087257.1_pt1 | contig 16853 bp, 26 predicted proteins | sample 356511 | NCBI WGS metagenome assembly CEVG01 (sample SAMEA2623426, study PRJEB7988) | marine metagenome | biome: marine biome (ENVO:00000447); feature: surface water layer (ENVO:00002042); material: "saline water (ENVO:00002010), including plankton (ENVO:xxxxxxxx)" | depth 5 m | reverse complement strand
GGCACCAAGAAATAGAGGACATTCTTGTTCTCAAGAACAATAAAGGAACTGAGGATAATCGTGTAAGAAAACTTGATTACTCAATTCAAATTTCTAAATTATTTTATGAAAGATTCATCTCTAATGAGGATGTTAGTCTATTCTCTCCTCATCATGTTCCAGGGCTTTATGATGCTTTTGGTACTCCCTCCTTTGATGAACTCTATGCTTCATATGAAGCAGACGATAGAGTCCCAAGAAAAACTATTGGAGCACAAGAGCTCATCCTAGATCTTCTTAAGGAGAGAGCAGAGACAGGTCGTATTTACATTATGAATATTGACCATTGTAATGAGCACTCATCATTCAAAGACAAGGTTAACATGAGTAACCTATGTCAGGAGATTACACTACCAACAGATCCTATCCAACATATTGACGGTGAAGGTGAGATTGCATTGTGTATTCTATCTGCTGTTAACGTGGGTAAACTACGTAACCTAGATGAGATGGAAGAACTGTGTGACCTATCTGTACGTGCCTTGGATGAGTTGATTGACTATCAAGGTTATCCAGTAGAAGCAGCACGTGTTAGCACTCTTGCAAGACGTTCTATTGGTGTAGGATTCATTGGTCTAGCACACTATCTTGCTAAGAATGGTGTCAAGTATGAAGATCCAGAAGCGTGGAAGTTGGTTCACGATCTAACAGAATCATTCCAGTACAATCTTCTCAAAGCATCCAACAATCTTGCTAAGGATAAGGGACCATGTGATTATTTTAATCGTACAAAGTATGCTGATGGTATCCTTCCTATTGATACATATAAGAAGGATGTTGATGAGCTAGTACCAAATGACCTATCATATGATTGGGAAGATTTGCGTGGACGAATTATTAACTATGGACTCAGGCACAGCACGTTGTCCGCACAAATGCCTTCGGAGAGCAGTTCCGTTGTGTCAAATGCCACAAACGGAATTGAACCGCCTAGAGACTACCTGTCCACTAAAAAATCAAAGAAAGGGCCTCTTAAGCAGGTTGTTCCTCAGGTCGGCACCCTAAAGAATAACTATACATTGCTGTGGGATATGCAAGGCAACGCTGGTTATATTAATATCGTTGCTGTTATGCAGAAGTTCTTTGACCAAGCAATCAGTGGTAACTGGTCTTACAATCCAGAGCATTATGCAGACAATGAAGTGCCTACTAGCATTATGGCACAAGATCTTCTAACAACATATAAGTATGGTTGGAAGACATCTTATTATCAAAATACATATGATACTAAGAGTGAAATTGATGAACCAGCACACTCTATCGGATGGAAAGATGACGTAAAGGAAGATAAAAAGACTGCGATTACAAACCTATTAGACGATATTTTTTCAACCGAGGAGGAAGCTTGTGACAGTTGTGCAATCTGATAATAAAATTACTGGGATGACAGTATTCAATACTAAGCAACATGATACATCTAAGGCACAGATGTTTTTCGGACCCCCTCTTGGGGTCCAAAGATATGATAAATTTAAGTATCCTATCTTTGATAAACTAACTCAAACACAACTTGGTTTCTTTTGGAGACCAGAAGAAGTATCACTACAGAAAGATCGTGCCGACTATCAGACACTTAATGAAGCACAAAAGCACATCTTCACTAGTAACCTTAAGTACCAGATCCTCTTGGATTCTGTACAAGGGCGTGCTCCTGGGATGGCTTTTGCACCTTACTGTTCACTACCTGAACTTGAGGGTGCTATGAACATCTGGCAGACTATGGAGATGATTCATAGTCGTTCTTATACCCACATTATTAAGAATGTATATGCAGATCCTTCTGATGTCTTTGATGCAATTCTAGATGATGAGAAGATTCTTGCACGTGCAAAGTCAGTCACCAAAGCATACGATGAGTTCATCCAGAGAGCACAGGAGTGGGGTACTGGAAACTGGTGGGAGTTTAATAACGAAGATGGTGGACCTAGTGTAGACTGGGAAAGAAAAGAACTCAAAAAGTTACTCTATAGGGCGGTTGCAAATGTTTTCATTCTTGAGGGTATCCGTTTTTATGTATCTTTTGCTTGTAGTTTTGCCTTTGGTGAGCTTAAGTTGTTGGAAGGGTCTGCAAAAATTATATCCCTCATTGCCAGAGATGAATCTCAGCACATGGCTATCACCCAAAACATTCTAAACAAATGGAAAGAAGGTGATGACCCAGAGATGGTTGAGATTGCAAGGGAAGAAGAACCATATGTCTATGAGATGTTTAAAAAGTGTGTAAACGAGGAGAAGGAATGGGCAGAGTATCTATTTAAAGATGGTTCTATTATTGGTTTGAATGACAAACTACTACAGAACTATGTTGAATGGACTGCTAATCGCCGTCTCAAGTCCATTGGACTAAAACCTATTTTTGATACACCACTAGCGAACAATCCACTACCATGGACAGCACACTGGTTGTCATCTAAAGGACTTCAAGTAGCACCACAGGAAACTGAGGTGGAATCATATATGATTGGGAGCATTAAACAAGATGTTAAGAAAGATACTTTCGCTGGTTTTAAACTATGACAAAGGTTACCGAAGAACAACTCGCACATTGGCGAGAAGAGTACTTAGGGATGAAGAAACTCAGCAAGTTCCAAGAGAACCTGTTGACCAATGGTCCGAAGTCCCTATCACAAAGTTGGATTCTTCAGGTTATGTACCAAGACTGGAAAAGCAAGAAGGGGATCAAAGATCCAGAACCACCAAATTGTCAGAGCAGTCTAAAAGAATGGTCACAGAGTGTGAGGAAATACCAGACCCGTGGGACGACATCTTAATGTAACTAATTTAACTTTATGAGTGTTATAATTTATCAAAATCATATTGAATATCTTGAGAATGAAAATCTTATTTTGAAACGTGAGATTTTATTTTTAAAACAGCAATTAGAATATAAGTCATTAGGAGCTCCTATTGATGACATAAATACTGAGGATGATACATTATGATTGAGTGGAAGAACCTGAACAGTATCCAAATCCCTGGAGATATATGGGCACCGTGTTTGACGGGAGTCTTATTGGGGATTTTTATGGTTTTGTGTATCTCATTACCAATCTCAAGAACCAACGACAATACATTGGGAGAAAGTATTTTTGGCAAAAGAGAAAGCCCAAAGGAGGTAAACGTAGAGTTACTTCTGAAAGTGATTGGAGAAAGTACTATGGATCCTGTCCAGAATTAAAGGACGATATCAAACTGTTTGGAAAGGATTCTTTTAGCAGAGAAATTCTTTCAATGCATCTCACGCCAGGCAAAACTAATTACGAAGAAACCAAACAATTATTTTTAAACAACGTACTAACGGAAGCGTTGGAGGATGGTACTCCAGCGTTTTATAATAGTAACATTTTAGGAAGATATTATAGGAAAGATTATTTTGAGGCAGAGTGATGGCAATTGTAGTGAGATGCGAGCAGTGTGGTAAAGAACTTACTGGCACTGGTAAAGTTCAGTGTTGTGGGTGTCCCAACATGATGAAAGTTGTGGATGATAAGGTGGGAGCAAACAATCTAGACCTAGTTGTTTTATTACAAACTAATAAGATTATAAAGAAAACTTCTGTTTTATCTCCAAATGATTTAAAATATCAAGAGGAAAGACGAAAGCGTAAAGTCCGTAAACTTGATTTTGAAGAACGATGATTAACTTAGATCAAAAATTTGAATCTTATTTTAATGGTAAGAAAACGTTTAAGATTGATGGCGTTGATGAACCATTAACAGGTTACGGTTTCCACTGTGATGGAAACGACATCGTTGGGTATTGGGTTAATACAACTAATTATAAATTGTATTATAATCTGATGGAACAGTTTATTAAAATGGAACCTTTACGAGAAATCAAATGAAAATTTTTCTAGACACAGCAATCACTAGTGAAGTAGACTGCTATTACAAGACAGGTCTTATTGACGGTTTGACAACTAATCCATCTCTCATTCGTAAGAGTGGTAGGAATCATGAGGAAGTTTACCAAGAGATGAAAGATATTGGTGTCACAGACATTAGTATGGAAGTTATTGGTAGTGTTTCTAACATGATTTCTGAGGGCAAAAGACTCTCTAAAAAATATGGAAAGGTAGCAACGATTAAAGTACCATGCACACCAGATGGTTTGATGGCTTGTCGTGCTCTTTCCGAGGAAGGTATTAGAGTTAATGTTACTCTAATTTTTTCTGTTGCTCAGGCAATTCTTGCTACTAAGGCAGGAGCAACATATGTCTCCCCATTTGTAGGTAGACTTGATGATAATTCTTTTGATGGTTTGAAACTTATCAAAGACATTTATAAAGTTTACCGTATGCAAGGAGCAGAAGCAGAGATTCTTGCTGCATCCATTAGAGATGTAAAGAGTGTGTCTGATGCTTTTGCTAATGGTGCTGATATCGTAACAGTTCCAGCATCCGTCTTGGGTAAGATGTATAATCATATTCTGACTGACAAAGGGTTAAACATCTTTGACAAAGATCATGCAGCACATACGCTCGCCATGTCATCACAAATAAATAGTGATTTAACGTAGCACCTTATGTTTACGATTTATTCTAAACCTGACTGTCCATTTTGTGAAAAATTTAAACAAGTCTGTGAGTTAGAAAATCTAACACACGTGGTATATGAATTAGGTAAACAATTCAATCGTTCTCAATTTTATGATGAGTTTGGGGAAGGTTCTACTTTCCCTCAGGTTGTCCTAGATATTAAGGGTGATAGATTGAGACTGGGTGGTTGTCAGGAATCACTCAGGTACATGCAAGAACAAAAACTGTGTTGTCAAGTATAATGATTGAGATTACTGAGAAGGAATGGGAAGCGAACCAAAAAGAATTCTCTACTAAAGTAGAAGAAGGTCAAGATTTTTTGGTTCGTAAAGAAGATGGCAGTGCATTCATTGCCACAGATGTAACAAAATTTGAACAATTTGAACCCCTTCACGATACATGAAAACTAAAGGAGAATAATTATGACATGTGGCATCCGTAAACATATTGAAGACGCAGATGATGCTCTTCGTAAGGCAATCATTGCTGCCCTAGAAAATAAGCAAGACGAACAATTAGACACATTGTTTGAAGCATTGGGTAAAGTTAGAGAACTAATTCTCACTACACCTATTCGCTTTACTGATAATACTACTGATTACTTTAGAAATAAAGCTGAGTATAATTTTAACTTGGAGAGTGATATTGATCTAAACACTGGTGGATATAAAATTCCAGCAGATGTCATCACATTCCCAACTGATTATACTGGTGTTACTTTCTCTGCTTCAACTGATGATACTATTGTTTCCAGTGGAGACTATGATCAGATTTATTTGAGTAGTGAGTCTGAAGGTCTTGATGGTAGGCATGGAAAAGACCTAGACAAATTGGGTGGTCCTGAATAGTTTATAAATACTTCTAGCTCAGAATAAGTGTCTTCAGGACTAGAAGTATGTCAAAATTACTGGCGAATCAAATATCCAATTACACTGATAATGGACCAGTTGAAGCCAAGGATGGTATCAATGTTTCATCTGGTAAACCGTTACAGGTAGCAGGTTCATCTGGAACCAGTGGACAGTATTTAAAGTCCACTGGTTCTTCTGTTGCATGGGAAACTTTTCCAAGTATTCCAGCAGCACAGGTACAGGTGGATTGGAATGCTACGAGTGGTATTGCTCAGATTCTCAACAAACCATCTTTATCTACCGTTGCTTCATCGGGAGATTACAACGATCTAATTAATAGACCGTTCATTCCAGCTCAGCAAGTTAATTCTGATTGGAATGCAACCAGTGGTGTCAGTAGAATTTTAAATAAACCTTCCTTATTTTCTGGTGCATACTCTGATCTAACTGGCAGACCATCTATTCCTGCTACGGTAAAAGACCTTTCTGATGTAGATCTACCACAGACAATCACTGATGGTATTTACTTACAGTGGGATGCTACTGCTCTGAGATGGAAAGAGGGTACTGGTTCTTCTGGTTTACTTCAATTAGTTGAAGATACTACACCCCAGTTGGGTGGACAACTTGATGCCAATGGTAATAGTATTGACATGGGTGTCAATATTATTAGTGATGCTTCTTGTACTAATTGGAACACTGCATATGGTTGGGGCAACCATGCTTCTGAAGGTTACATTAAAACATTTACTAACACCACTTATTCTCAGCAGGTTGTTGTTGATGGTGCTAATCTTATCTTGAGGTTGACCGATAGTTTCGGTGTTCAAGATGATATCTCTGTCGTTGGTGGCACTGGAATTACATTTAGCAGTGTAACTGCAAATGGATTTACAATCAATTCCTCAGGTGGTGGAGGAGGCGGTGGTGCTACTGTTACCATTGATGATACTCCTCCCAGTGGTCCTGCTGTTGGAGACCTTTGGTGGAAGTCAGATGAGGGTAGATTAAAAGTTTATTACTCAGATGCTGATGCTACACTACAATGGGTTGATGCTAACCCACCACTATCACCAAGTTTTGCTCCTAAGTTAAGTAACCAAACTGTTGAACTTGAAGCAGTTACTGATGCCTTCAGCAATAGTTATCTTAAATTAACAGGTCATATCATTCCTGCAAGTAATGCAGACTATGACTTGGGAAATGCAGAGTATAAGATCAGACATTTATTCTTATCAGACAACTCATTATGGTTGGGTGATGATAATAAAATTGATACTAGTAGTGGTACTATCAAAACCAAGAAAAGAAATAAGAATGTAGTTCCTGCTTCTATTACCACTGCTGGTGGTGATGAGGCAGGTCTTTTGGCATATGCAACAGTAGCAACTCTTGCTGAAGTAACTCTTCAAAAGTCTCTTGATTATCTAACATCATTAGATAATACTAAGACAAAAATTGAAGATCTGTATCCAGCAGAAGGTGCAACTGGATATACTGATGCTGATTGGGAAGAGATTACTCCCCAGACACAACCTGGTAGATCAATTATTCCAACACTATCAAATGATGGTGATGAGTACGATCTAACTAAGGGTGTTTCTTTCTTACGCACATCCGTTCTTGCAGATTTCCCAGTAAAAATTAAGGGAGCACAAGCAGTTGATGGTACTGTAGTTGAAATCACAATTTATCTACCACAGGGTAGTACACCACGTAATATTGATTCGTTAAGCATTGATGGAACAGATGCCACACAACTAAAAATTACTGGCACCCCAGAAGCAAACGTAACAAACACTTTCACCATCAAAGCTATATACTTTGGTGCTGTCTGGAAAGCAACCGTAGCAGTAGGTTAAACTATAAATGGCCAATATTAATTTTCCTTCAACAATCAACCAACCAACAGACGGTTCGTTTGCACATACCGCAGCAGGTATTACATGGACGTGGGATGGAACCACGTGGAAGGCACAAGGATTGAACTTAGGTTATACTTTACCTATTGCTTCTTCCAGTCAATTAGGTGGTATCAAGGTAGGTAATAATCTAACCATCAATGCACAAGGAGAACTGTCTTCCTCTGCTGGTGTTACCACACTTGGTGGTCTAACAGATGTAAACACTACTAGTGCAGGTGTTGGTCAAGTTTTAAAATACAATGGTAGTTCTTGGAATCCAGCAGATGATGACACTGGTGTATTAACTGCTGCTCCAGAGATTGAGTGGACTCTAACAGCAAATGGTAGTTCAGATTATATTTTTGCAGGCGATGGATTCCCAACACCTACTAATGATCCTACAATCTATTTGATGAGGGGACAGACCTATAAGTTTAAGAATGATACTGGTGGTCATCCATTTAGAATTCAATCTACTACTGCTCAAGCAGGTGGAGGAACAGCATATAATGATGGTGTAACGAATCAAGATGCTGCTGGTGGTAGTACATTAACATTCTTGGTGCCAATGGATGCACCACAGACTTTGTATTATCAGTGTACAGCACACCCTGCTATGACTGGAACAATTCATGTTCTTAATGAGAGCGGTAGTAGTTCTAGTGGACTTGAAGCTAGAACAACAGCAGGAGCAACAGCAAATCAATTAGCGAATGGAGGGGTAGCAGACCTTGATATTACAGCGGCTAAAACATATGCTTTACATGCAATTCAAACATCTGTTGCTGCTTGGGTAACTTTATATACTGACCCTACTAGTAGAACTAATGATGCAAATAGAAGTGAGAACACAGATCCACTACCAGGATCAGGTGTTATCGCAGAAGTTATTACTAGTGATGGATCTAAGCAAAGAATTACTCCTGGCACTTTAGGGTATAATGATTTACCATCACCAACCACTGATGCATACGTGAAGGTAGTTAATAAATCTGGTAATACACAAGATGTTACAGTAACACTATGGTTTGTTAAACTAGAGGTTTAATAATGGCAGATAAAGTTTATATTGTCACGCTAAAACGTAAAGAAGACTTAGAAGAATTCTATACTGAGATGGAAGCAGATGGTTTTAAACTATCTGCAAAACGTCCTATCAGTAGGAACACACATTACTACATGTCTGATGAACAGGCAGAACAATTAAGAAAAGATGGTAGAGTTCTTGCAGTTGAATTAACTCCAGATGATATCCCTCATCTTGAACTAACTCCATATGGAGTTGATGTTGGTTTATATAATTATGCACCTCATGGACATGGAACAGAATTTCGTAAGTCTGGTACTTACCAAGCAACTGATAGAGATTGGGGGAAGTTACATGTAGCAGGTAGCGATGGTCAACGAAGAAAATATAATTGGCCTAGTGGTAGTGTGACTGATAACGTTGATATTTTTAGTGATGGTAGACATGTTGATGTAGTCATCTGTGATGATCCAGTATCATTTGATTGTGAAGACTGGAAAGCAATATCTGATAACAGAGACAGGTTTCAGATGTATGACTGGTATGGTGAACTAAACCAGTATGTTAGTAGTATAGATGATGATGGTCAGAGTATTCCTAGTGCTCCATATACTCAGTATATTTCTAACGCAAACAATACAAGTTATCATGGCACTCACGTGGCAGGAACTGTTGCTGGTAAGTGGTATGGGTGGGCTCCAGAAGCAAACATTTATAGTCTTAGAGTTTTAGGTTCTGGTGCAGTTCCAGCACTATTGATTTTTGATTACCTTAGAGCATTTCATGCACACAAACCAATTAATTTACAAACTGGTTTTAAGAATCCTACGGTTACGAACCATAGTTATGGTTGGAGTACTAATCTAATAGGTACATTTGATAACGGTATTGGAATTAGTAGTATTGAATATGTAACATACAGAGGAACAACTTACGATTCTAATAATCCAAATCCTAGTGGTTGGTCAATGTCTGGATTGGAAAATGACTTTGGCATCTCTCAATGGAAGAGGATGTTTAATTATAATTACTCTGCTATCACAGCAGATGTTGAGGATGCTATTGAAGATGGAGTTGTAGTCATCATTGCTGCTGGCAATAATGATTTCTATATGCCAAAACCAGATCCAACTGACCCATCGTATGTTGATTGGAATAATGCAATCAAATTCCAAGGATTGTATAATGGTATTTCTTATTATCAAAGAGGATCTAGTCCTGGCAATGCAAAGAATGCAATTTGTGTTGGTGCTATTGATAATGATGATGATTTCCGTAGAGCATCTTTCTCAAACTTTGGACCTGCGATTGATGTATGGGCACCAGGTTACTCTATTGTTTCCACTTACAATAATACTGGTACATATGATACCAAATACGGTGGATCAAATTATTACGATAACATCAATGGAACTAGCATGGCATCACCACAAGTTTGTGGTGTAGCTGCATGTATAGCAACTGGTAAAACAAGATTTACTCAGAGTGATATGTATGCTTACATCCAGCAGTTTGGAAAAAAAGATGACATGTCCTTTGATGTTTTTGGTGGTGATTTTTCTGATGCAACATGTAAAGGTTCTAATGGTGGTCTCTTTTATGATGGTGATTGTCCTGAGCTCAGACTTGAACCCCCAAGACCAGTACAAGGTTACATGGGTGGATGGTATAAAGAATGTCTCCATGGTAAGAGACGTAATAAAGAAGTCATTGAACGAGGACAAGTACAACTATTTCCTAGGACAAACTCATACCATAGAGCGTTACCACAGGATTTAACTAGCAAGACATTTAATTATACTATTGGTTATTCTGGTGGACAATATACATTCACTGGACAAGATCGTCAGGCATCACATAGTAACAACCAACAACCTACTATTAATTTACTTGTAGGTGATACAATTAACTTTACTGTTAATGTATCCTCCAGTCATCCATTCTATATCAAGACTGTGCAAGGAACTGGTACTGGTAATCAAGTAAATACTCCTGCTGCTAGTGGACAAGGTTCTTATAATGGTACTGTATCTTGGACACCTAATACTGCTGGCACATACTTCTACCAATGTTCAAACCACAATGGTATGCATGGTGAAATCATCGTAGCATAAATAGGTATGCCATACCTAGTACATCATGCCTGAAGAAGTAAAAGAAGAAATTAAGAAAGACGAACCTAAAAAGAAAGGTCCATTTGGCAAATTAAAAGACAAGATGGCTGATGATGCTGATGAGCATCTTGCTATTTTGTCTACATTTGTTAGACTTGGTATCTTAGTTTGGTCTGGTGGTATATTGACTCTCAATTATGTGACGATTCCTAATCTACCACAACAAAAAATTGATCCAACTTTCATAGCCAGTGTCTTTACTGGGGTTTTAGCTACTTTTGGGGTTCAAACAGCCAAAAAAAGTGGCGATGGTACTATGAAAATGAATGGTGCAGGACAAGTTAGTAAAGCAGATTTGGAAAGACTAATTGAAAAAGCTGCTAATACTGCTCCAGCACAAACCATTCGTATTGAGCAAGCACCCATGGTAATTGCTCCAACACAAAATCAACCAAAGGTATAATTATGAAAATTAAATTTAATGATGTTGCTAATGCAATTAGTGTTGCATCAGGAGTAACACTTGCTGCTGTTATTGCAGCAGGATCTTATGTCTACGTAAATCGTCAGACAATTATTGAAGAAGTAAAGGAAGCTGCTATTGAAGCAGCAATGGAAAGCATTGGTATTCCTAGTGGTCTTGGCGGTGCTGTACCACAACTTCCAGAAGGTGCTTCTGATCTTCCTGCAACAGGAGGTTCTGTAGGATCCGCAGCAGGATCTGTTGGTGGTAAGAGTATGGGACTTCCTGTTCCAGGATCACCGTTCTGATGGACCTGCAAAAAATTACCTCCACTGGCACAGCAGTCGCTGTGCTAGGGACGGGGGCGGTTGTTGGTGGCGGTCATGTGATTGATCAGCAACAGGGTGGTCCTGATAGAAGAGAAGCAGAAAGAATTGAATTGATTAGACAGGTAGTTGCTGAAGAGTTGTATTTACAACTTAAAGATTCATTCCCACCTAAAACTGGTGGTGTTACTGGACCTGCTGATCGTCCACCATTAAATTATCGCACTCAAATTCCTCAAAAATGATGGATCCTATCTTTGATATTCCTCAGGTGAATAGTACGACTCCAAGAATCAATCAGGTTCATGGATCAAATGTAAATGGTATTGTTGTATCTCCTAATGGGATAAGGATGGTTGGTACAATAAACAACCAAAGTGCTTTTGTGCGAAGCAATACTATTGCTAATGTAAACACCAAGAATATCAGAGATAGTGAGATACCAGAGACACGTACTTGGATTACTGATCCACCCCAAGCAATACCATTAGAAGTTCCAGTAACAGTAGAAGCTGGCACACCAATTGTTAACATGCCTGGTTGTGTCAAGGTACACAAAGAGAATGTTAAAAAAGATCCATCTAGAAATAAGAATCTAGTAAACGACGATCCAAAACAGAATGTTGTTCTGTGTGATTCAGGTATGCCTTACTATGAACCACCTGAATATGACTATAGAGAGTTGACATGGCAGACAATTACGACTGAAGAGGAAGAAGCAGAAGGTCTTAATACTGAAAAACCAGAACCAGAAATTAAAACAGAGACTCCAGAACCTCCTAAGACACCGATAAAAACTGCTAGTGAAGTGGAATGTCCTCCACCTAATGCAAGACGCATTGGAGACTTATCACAGAGCGGTAAGGAGAGGGTTACAGGTTATAAGTTAAGTGTAGATAAATTAACTTGTATTACAGAATGGGAAGACGTTCCATTCATTGATGAGTATCTTCCCAGTATAGGTGTTGTAACAACCACTGCTGGTATTGCTGCTGTTGCAACTACGTCAGCACTACTTGCAAAACCAATTGCTGACTTGCTTTTAAAAGTAATCAAACCTATTGTCAAGAAAACAATTGCGAAGATAAAAGAAAAACTTGGAAAGAAACCCCCCACTTTATCTCTCAACGAGAGAAAGATAAAGCAGAGGGAAGCGAATGAAGGTATTAAGGCTGCTCGGAAGTTGAAGGGTCGTTAGATTGTGAAGGGTCTTTGAATGTAGGTTTAGGGAAATCATGTGTATGTGGTTTGATAGTACCACCAGGATTTGTTACAACTACATCAGCACATATTGATGAATAAGGACTACGTGGGTGGAACATAATTCCAGCCTTTAATAACTCACCACAATTTTTAAGTCTTGCAAGTTCAAAATCTAATCTTTTATTAGCAGTCAATTGTTGTTGATTAGCAATCTGTGCTGCCGCTGCTTCATGACATTGCTTTACTAACTTTCTATTCATTGGGATTGATAGAGTAGCAGATAAACCAACGTTAAATGATTGGTTTGCTCTCATGTCTGTCCTTACAGGTTTATGCCAGACCACATCACCAGGATTGTCTGGTTTTCCATCGGGACCATCTACATCAATTTCAATCTCAATAGATTCTCCATCTTCAAACCATCTACTACCATCATCCTTAGTACGATTGTCATACCATGTCTCCCAAGGATAGTTCTTTACAGTAACAGTTTGCTTTGTAGATCTACCAGTATAATCAGTCATATCATACTGTGGTTCCATGTAGAAATCTTCCCATGGATCCTTTCTTGAATCAGCAAACTGAACATATGGAGTGAAGTTTAGTGTGCTACCTTGACACTGCACACCTCCTCCATAAGTGTTAGTAATATATGGACCTTGTAACACCTGAATTGCCTGGTTAGTTACTGAGCCTGAACTATTAGCGATTGGATTTGCAGTAGCAGATACACCACCAACGTCAGCAAAAGCTTTCATTGGTAGTAAAGTATTAGTACCGAGAACCGTTGCAATTACTGCGTAAACGTACTTGTGGTATCTGTTACGCTTTGGATTGTTGTAGTTCTTTGAATAATAGTTTGATTCGTCATACCTGGTCCTTGGTAACTCTGCGTAAATTGAAACGCCTGACCTGGACTTGATATCGTGAACTTGCTTTGGTTGTTGAAGTCCAAAGCGTCGTAAGAACTTGTTACTGTTCCTGATACTGCCGATCCCCCAGTTGCTGTTGACGATGCACTTGGAGTTACTGTCACTGTTGATGTATTTACGTTGGGATTTAATGCTTCTCCGTTGTTGGAGATCCCTACACCTGTCACTGAATATTCCCATCCTGTTCTATAATCAATTGAATTAATTGTCTCCGTTACTGTGGAGTTTGTTTCTGTGTGGCTCGTCATTGAGCCCTGCTGGAAATTTGGGACCACGGGGACCGCCAGGACATCGGCAGCAGTAACTAATACTGCCACCGCACTTGTCGCAGTAGATATGATTATCTTTCCAAAACGGATGCTCACGTGGATCCTCCATTAATAATTATGTTTCTCAACGCACGGTCAATTCTGACACAAATTGTCCCGTAGCTGTAGTACCAGCTCCACCAGCTGTCAACCCAATGACACCAGCAGAAGTAATTGTTCCAGCTAGAGATCCAGCAACGCCACCACTTTGAGTAGTAACTTGTCCGAAAGCAGGCATGTCTGCGACGACACCAGCAGATACGTCTACACCAGATCCCATCGGTGCTACACTATCACCCATTGTGAATGACTCACTGAATGAATATGCCGAGCCAGCAGTGGTAATCGTATACGTAGCATCTGTCATTGTGGCAGGTGCGGTCAGAGCATTATCCCCTGACGCAGCAGTCAAACCACCAAATGTAGATGCTGTAATGTTATTTCCACTAGTGCTATAAGTGGATCCAATTCTGGTTGCTTGAGTTGCTGCACCATCAACGGAAAGTTGAGTAGATGTAGTCAAACGATGGACCAGATCTGCCTTTGCTGGAGTACTCAATACTCCAAGACTAGCCAACATAATAAAAGGAATTATATTTTTCATATCATGACACAGTATCCTTCCGTCTTATTTATGTCTAATAATATTGTCTTAATTTATACTACAGAATATGAATGGTACTGTTATGATACAGAAGTGTTACCACATCCACTAAATCTGTGGTACGGTTAACCGCTTTGTAAACTTTCTTGACAAGATTTAAGAATTACTATATAATTATGTTACGTTACTTAACATAATCATGACGACGACAACCAACGAGTATGGACAACAGAATATGTTTGCAAGGGAGACTCAACCTTGGGTATCCAAAACAGATGCAGAAAGATACGGTTATGAAACACACGCTGAGCGTGCTGAAAAACAGAATGGTCGTTGGGCTATGCTTGGTTTCATCGCCGCTATGATTTCTTATGCTACTACTGGTAGCATCTTTTTCTTCGGTGCCTTCGGCATCTGATGATCCCCTCACTTCTATCAATTAACTTTTACAGGAGACTTACTACAATGAACGAAAACGCAGAACTACAAAACGGACGCTGGGCAATGATCGGAATCATGGCAGCACTTGGATCTTATGCCGTAACTGGTCAAATTATTCCAGGAATTTTTTGATCTCTAAATAATAATTCGTACCAAAAATAAGGAAGTATCTATGGATGATTTCACTATTATAGAATCATTTCCAATATGGAAAGCAATACTATGGTGTTTTTATCCTATGACACTTCTAGTTTCAATTGAATTATTTCTACGTGCCTTGTCAGACGATGATGATGACGATGACAATGGTAAAGGTATTAGGATAAGTCAAGGTCAAATGCAGGCAGTGCCTGTCCCTTCGGCATGAGATTTTTAGAATTATTTTTGAATTCAATTCCACCAGGCTCTAGGGAACTCCTAGAGTTTGGTTTTTTTATGTCTGTTGGAATAGTTGCAGGATCACTCGGTCTGGTATAATATATACCTAGGTCGCATATCTAACATGGCTACAATTAATTTAACAGCAACAGATGGATCAGTTGATACCTTTGAATGTCCTGAAGACGTTACTATTCTAGACGCACTGGATGAGGCAGGACTGTACCATCCTTATTCTTGTAGAGCAGGTGCTTGTTCATCCTGTGCTATGAGAGTCACTGAAGGGTCAGTGAATCAAGACGAGCAGTCATTTTTAGATGACGATCAACTGGAGTCAGGTTTTGTGCTAACATGTGTGGCATATCCTACTTCCGATACAGTCAGTCTTCTTGCTGAGCAAGAGGAAAGTCTGTATTGACAATTAAATACTTTTATGATACAGTATCAAATGATTTACAGTAAAGGACTAACATGTTACACATGAGAGAACAATTACTTTCTGCTCTACTTGCTCACGCCCAAGGTGAGATTGCCAAGCATAGAGCAAATGTTGAAGTCTATCTAGAACATCCTGTTGGCATTGGCGAACATGGTGACGTGACTGAAGCAATTCAGACAGAACTAGATAAGATCGCACGTTATCATGACCAAGTTGAAGTTATTAACAAGTACTTTAAAAACAAGACATGACAATTCCAGCACCCGAAGGTAAACTACCTCTTGATGATTGGTTCACCGTAGATAAAGAAATTGAACATCTATTTTATGATGGAGATATTCTTCCTCCCCTAGCAGATGAGTTGGGTGGAGAGAATGAACCTGATCCTACTGAAAGATTAAATAATGATCAGACATATAGAAATGATTTTCTTGACAACTTAGCAAACCATCAGTATGTTAAGAGTCAACCAAAAGAAAAACCACTTCCTATGCACGAGCAACTTTATCGTATGGCAACTGCCAACGGTGGTTCATGGACTCAAGGTGGATCAGAAAACCTTCATGGTTCTGGTGATGCGTCTGGTCATGGTTGGCAGTCAGGAGTCGGTCGGTAAATTTGAGTATATATACCGACCGATACCCCTTGACACAACTTGAACTTTCGCTTAATATAAATACATGAGCAGGTGAGGATTCCCACACTTGTTATACTGCTCCCCTTCAACCGAGACCTATAGGGAGGATAAACTACGTCTCTAATGTTACCTACCGTTCAAGGGTACGGATAGGATCTAAGTTTCGCTGTCTCCCTAACAGCCCTACTTCATTGCATTAATAATGACAACTCTTACACGTTCAAATCAACAATCTAACTGGGAAACCTTCTGTGAGTGGGTTACCAGCACTAACAACCGTCTATATGTCGGTTGGTTTGGAGTCCTTATGATTCCATGTCTACTCGCTGCAACAACTTGCTTTATTGTTGCATTCATCGCTGCTCCTCCTGTGGACATTGATGGTATTCGTGAACCAGTTGCTGGTTCTCTAATGTATGGTAATAACATCATCTCTGGTGCTGTTGTTCCTTCTTCCAACGCAATTGGTCTTCACTTCTACCCCATCTGGGAAGCTGCTTCCCTTGATGAATGGTTGTATAACGGTGGTCCTTACCAACTCGTTGTCTTCCACTTCCTCATTGGTATCTCTGCTTATCTTGGCAGACAGTGGGAACTTTCTTACCGCCTAGGTATGCGTCCTTGGATCTGTGTTGCATACTCTGCACCAG
>CEVG01117154.1_pt1 | contig 16897 bp, 12 predicted proteins | sample 356511 | NCBI WGS metagenome assembly CEVG01 (sample SAMEA2623426, study PRJEB7988) | marine metagenome | biome: marine biome (ENVO:00000447); feature: surface water layer (ENVO:00002042); material: "saline water (ENVO:00002010), including plankton (ENVO:xxxxxxxx)" | depth 5 m | reverse complement strand
ATACATCTGCTACAGAAACAATTACAGGTTCAGGCGCAAATGCTAACTTCACAGCTGACTTTGCTGATGGAGCAGTTAAACACATTGACACAACAACTAACGGTGATGGTCACTTTACTACCGTTGGTGTTGCTCAAGGTGGTTCAACAACATCAATTAAATTAGCAGCCTCTGATACTCAAGCAAACAACTTCTATAATGGTATGAGAATTACAATTACAGATGGTACAGGCTCAGGTCAAACTGGATACGTTGGAACATACACAGCGGCAACTAAAACTGCTACAATGTTTAAAGAAGACGGTTCAGCAGGTTTTGATGTATTTGGTCCAACAAGTGTTGCAGTTTCTCCTAACGCAACTTCAAGTTATGAAATTGAACCAAGAGTTACCATTTCAGGTGGTGGTTCGCCAACAAGAAACGCATTAGCAAGAGTAGAAATTGAAAACCAAAAAATAAAAAGATTTTTAATCATTGATGGTGGTGCAGGTTATTCATCAGCGCCTTCAATTACGGTAACTGACCCTAACGCAGTAACCTTAGGAACAGGTACTGCTTCAATCGGCGATGGTGTAATTTCAAGATGGACTTATCAAGCTGCAGGTTCAGGTTATAAACAAGAGAACACAGCAGGTACCGTAAGTGGTGATGGTTATGCTGATATTTTACCAGTAGGTGCAACGGTTAAAACTTCAGGTTTAACAAGTCAACCAAAAGCAGGTTCAAGTATTGTATTCTCAAACGCTTCAAGTGTAAGTTATATTGTCGTAACCGTGTTATCACACACAAACGGTGGTATTACAAATTTAGAAGTGTCGCCAAATATTTCAAAAGCAAATGCTCCAACACACGGAACAACTGCTACAATTAGAGAAAAATATTCTAACATAAGATTAACAGGTCACGACTTCCTAGATATTGGTACAGGTGGTATTTCAACTACAAACTATCCTGACTTAAATGGTTATACACAACAACCTGACCAATCAGACGAAGTTGATGATTTAGATAGAGGTAGAGTATTCTATACTTCAACCGACCAAGATGGTAACTTTAGAGTTGGTGAATTGTTTAGAGTAGAACAATCAACTGGTAAGGCAACATTGAACGCAGAAGCCTTTGACCTTTCTGGTTTGAGACAATTATCTCTAGGTTCTGTTGCATTAGGTAATTTTGGTGCAACAATTAATGAATTTTCAACAGACGGTACTTTAGGTGATAACTCTGATAATGCCCTTGTTACCGAGAAGGCAATCAGGACTTTCGTTGAACAACAACTAGGTGGTGGTAATAACAACTTAACGGTTAACTCTGCTGTGATTGGTGAATTAACAATCTCAGGAGCAAATATATCTGCTTCAACAGGAAATACGGTTAACTTTACAACAATACCAACTACTAGCATAACACCAACAGCTGGTACACACATTGTTAACAAAAATTATGTTGACCAAAATGTGACCCCTAATTTACAGACTTTATCTTTTGATAGAGATACAGGTCAGTTAAACAGAAAAGTAATTACTAACTTTAATACGGTGACTCAATACGAAGATACTTTATTTAATGGTGCAGAACAAAACGTAGGTTTTGAAATTATAAATGGTAGTATGAGAATTGAGATTGATAAAGCAGGTAATTTAATTTATAGAACAACTGGAGATACAGAGCAAGGTTCTGAAACTCCAAGTAACCAATAATGAGGCATAAATAGGATTAAACAATGGCAATCACTAGAACAAAAATCGGAAATTTATGGTTTAATTATCGTGGTGAATACGATAATTCTGCCACTTATAAAAAAGATGATATTGTTATCTGGAACAATACTGACTATCTTAACATAAGAGAAGCTAGTGTTAGTGGAAGAAGACCAGAACAAAATACTCAATATTACTACAACATACAAACAACAACAGACCCAAGCGACTCAACTACTAAATTCCAGATTGACGTAGATGAAACTTCAACTATTCGTTGGGCTGAAGATTTATATGTAAGAAGAGGTGATAAAATCATCTTTCATCAAAACAATAATAACAATGATGACCAACCTTTGGCTTTGGCTACATCAGCTACAAGTCAAACTTCAAACTACTTAACTGAAGGTGTAACCTATTATCACAATGAGGAAGTTGTTTCTCAAACAGATTACGTAAACACATCAAAATATAATACTAAAACAAGTAGAAAAGTTGAAGTAGAATTTACAAAAGATACACCAGATGAAATTTGGTACTTCTCAGCAGGCACAGGTGGTGCAGCTTACGGTGGTAAAATTGTAGTTGCAGATTGGGATACTTGGAGACCATTAAGAAATTCATTTAGATGGAGAGGTTTCCACGACAATACAGACAATAGTGGTAGTTATTTAACTTACTATGAAAATGATATTGTTAAAATTAGACACGGTATCAGTAATGATATGGGTACTGACTACGAAGGCCAATCTAAAAAAGAAACTTTATCAACTTATATCTGTTTAAGAGAACATACAACAGATGGTACAGAAAGATTTTTACCTTATAATAGAAATATTGATACAGACGCTAATATGTACTGGTTAAAATTAGGTGCAACTTTTGAATCAGATGATGAAAGATATGAAGACAACGGTGTAATTGAAACCGTAAATAATATTTCAGCTGCTGACTCTTCAAGATTACACGGAGTTTTTAGAAATGTATCTCCTAAATCAACATCAAACTCAGCTGCTAACGCACATCCAGGTATGTTTAAAATTACCGTTCAAGGTGATGGTAGTATTTTAGCAATGGATAACTTTTCAGCTGCTGACTCTTCAAGAACAGCAGGTAGTTATACAGGTGTTTCACAATCAGCAACAACAGGTGTTGGTACAGGTGCAGAATTTGACGTAGTAGTAGATAGCACAGGTGCAGTAACCAAACTTACACTAGTTAAAACTAGAAATAAATCATCTACACCAACAGGTGGTTCAGGTTATGTTAATAATGAAACGGTAACTATTGCTGACGCTTCATTAGGTGGTGGCGGTGGTGCTGACTTTACTTTCCAAGTAAATGGTGCTGGTGTTGCAGGTACAGCTACAATTGAAGTAGAAAGACAATATCAAAATTCACAAAGATATAGAAGATGGTTTAGAGAAACAGGTATGTTATCAGGTGGTGAAAACAACGTTGTTGGTGATACACTTACTTTTGATGGAGATATTTTTGGTGGTGGCGCAGACTTAACTTGTCAAGTTGCTACAACTATAAAACAAACTAGAGGCTCTGCTTCTATGTACACAGGTAATCCTCACGAATGTGTATCGTTAATTAATAACGGACCATTAGGTGATGATAACAAATATTACAGATTAGCAGGTCAAAGAACATCAAGACATTGTGTTGACTGGCCAGTATTCCACGGTGGTACAGGTAATATTTGGTTCTGGGGCTCTGCTTCAACAGGACAAAACTCATCTAACCAAACTTTTATGACTGCTACACAAATGCAGTTTTCTCACTATGATTGGTGGGCAAGTACAGATAATGGTGGAACAGGTGTTCACTCAACTCCTGACGGAGAAGTTCCTAAAGTAATTCAACTTGAAGGTGGTTATGAAAATGGTATGGCTCTTATGAATTCAGGTGAAGTTTATCATTGGGGTTATGGTGGTCACGGTCAATCAGGTGACGCTTCAACTTCAAACAGAGACCACCCCGTAAGAGTTGGTGGTTCAAACCAAAACGTATATTTAAGAGCTAACACATCTTCACACGTTTGGAGAGATACAAGAATTAAAAGAATTTTTACTTCTAACTGGCAAGGTTACAACTCTAATACACACTCTTGTTATGCAATTGACGAAGATGGTCAATTATGGTCTTGGGGTTATAACGGTTACGGCCAATTAGGTACAAACAATACAACTAACTATAACACACCACAATTAATTTCAAAATCAACTTACTTTAACAATAGTGAGATTGAAGCATTTTGGACTTGTGGTGACGCTTATGTAATGTGTATGGCTTATACTAAAGAGAAAAAATTATATGTTTGGGGTTATAACAATAACGGACAATTAGGTATAGGAAATACTACAAACCAAAGCACTCCTCAAGAGGTAACAACGGTAACTTTTGATGGCACAGGTGTTGGTGAAATTAAAAAAGTTCAAATGTTAAGTAGAAGTTCATCTTTATCAGTAGGTATTTTAACTGAAAGAGGAACATTATATTTTGCAGGTTACAATAACCAAGGTCACTTTGGAAATGGTAACACTACTAACTTAAACACTTGGACAATAGCTGCAAATGGTCCAGGTAATGCTGCTAACGCCGATTGTGAAAACTTTTGGATGGGAGGTAACGGTGATTACGCACAAACTTGGTGTATTGACTCACTAGGTAAATTATATTGTGTAGGTTATAATAACCATTACTCATTAGGTATTGGTAATAACTCTCAACAAAGTAATTGGCAAACACCGAAGTTTCAAGTTAATGGTAGCACACAAAGAGATTTCCATAATGTTAAACAGGTGTCTTTCTATCCACACTATAATGATAATAGTACAAAAGTTTTACTTTGGGACGGACACGTATTTACAACTGGTGATAACAGATATGGTCAAGCTTCAGTAGGTTGGTCTTCAACAAATTCTACTAACGATAGAGCTGCTGAAAACTTAAAAGAACATTTTAACAATGGTTACTTTATTCAAGTTAGATTCCCTACTTCATTAACAGGTAATGTTGATGATTTAAGAGGTTGTGGTTACGGAGATAACTCTGATAACGTTTACGCTTTTTGGGAATATAAATCTTATGATAACAGATATTACATCAACGGTTATGGTGGAAGTTATATGCAAGGTAACTCTGATAGTCAATATTATTGTACACCACACGTACCAATTTTAGGATAAATAATAAGAGAGATTAAAAACTATGGCAAAAATAAATTTAGGAAGAGTAAAATTTAGTTTCCAAGGAGATTGGAACAGCAATACTAACTATCGTAAAGATGACGTTTGTTGGTTTGACAACTCTCTATGGATTTGTACTAATCCATACCTATCAAATGGTTACGACAACTATGCTCCAGGTGATAAAAACACAGGTTATTTCTGGACTAGAACATTCTCAAATGACCCTAATTTTAGAAGAGGTTATCACGTATTAGATGATGACTTCCAAAGAAGTAATGAAACAGGTAATCAAATTCTTAATACTTCAAGATATGGTAGTGATGAAAATACGCAAGAGTCAACTAGAAACGGCCAAAGATTTGGTCAAGCAAACTGGTTCTCAAATAATTCAAATAACGGCGGTTACTTATTAGACTATCAACATCACTTATTAAATGACGAAGAAGATTACACAATGGGTGATAGAGGTAATTTCTTTGGCTATGGTGAATTAAATACAAATAAAGTACAAATTTTTCAAAACTACATTCCAGTAGAAAATAATTTTAGAGTAGATGTTCAATCATCTCCTTCAATTAGATTTAGATTTGATAATAGATTACCTAGTTCAGATTTAGGTAGAGAAAACTTTGGTGGTCAAGGTGGTGGTTTTAGACACTTTACACATTTCAAAGAAGGCTACAGATACAGATTTGACCAAAGAGACGAATCAAATAAAACTTTCCCATTAGGTTTTTCAACAACTGCTGATGGTATTCACAATTCAACACCAGGCACTTCATTAGCTGCTGACCCCGATGGTCCTTATTTTGTAATTGGTGAAACTACAACAGGCGATTCAGGTGTTTTCTATCCTTTATATCTATCAGCTGCAGGTGCAAATGCTGAAGATACTAGAATGGGTGGTGCAGGTGCAAGTTCAGTTGTTAATTTCTCTGAAATACAAAGAGGTCCTAATAATGAAACGGTAAGTAATGAAAGTTCTACAAACTTTTATTTACCTGATATGATTGACCCAACTGCTGTTGATGAAAGAATTTTAGAGGTTGAAGTAGTTTCAGGTAATCCAACTAATCACCCTTACTATAATACAGGTTCAACAAACAAATATTCAATTAATGGTTCAACTGCTACGGCTGATGTTACCTTAAATTTAACTGAAGGTAAAACTTACAGATTTGACCAATCGCATAGTTCAAACACAGGTCACCCATTAAGATTTTCTACAACTGCTAATGGTACACACGCTTCAGGTTCAGAATATACAACTGGCGTAAAAGTTGTAGGTACACCTGGTAAAAAAGGTGCTTATACAGAAATTAAAATTAGAAAAGGTATTGATAAACTTTACTACTATTGCTCACAACACTCTGGAATGGGTTGGTCAGCAGACACTATAACTCCTAATTCAAGAGCAAGAGCATATGCTCCTTCAAACATTCCTATGTACAGAGGTGCTAATAAAAATGGTTTAGTAAGATATTTCTTAAACAATAAACAGGTTACAGAAACACAATACAAAGAAACTTTTACTGACACTATTGCAAATGATGGTTCAGGTTATACTGGTGATATGCCAGCATACACAACTGAAAATGGTTTGACAAGAGGTGGTCAACAATACTCTTGGAAGAAAAATCAAGACAGACACGTAGAAATTTATATACCAATTGGCTTCTTTAAAATGAGAAGTCAGCAGATATATCCTTTCTGTTTAGCAGCTTCAAAAACTGATATGTACCAAGATTTAGGTTGGAACGTTGAAGAAACTTGGAGAGGTTACAAACATTGGGATAGGATGCAAACAGGTATCAGATTTAGAGGTGAGTACAATCCTAAAGCTCACTACAAATACAATGATATTGTAGTTTACAGAAAAAGAAAAAGATTAGGTGATGGTACTAAAGCAGAATTCCAACCTCAATCAGGAACAGGTATGTTTAGATGTATAAGAGATTCATTAGGCAGACCTCCTGTTATGGGTCCTGCTGATATGACAAGGTCTCCTTTGATGACAAAATCTACAACAACAAGTGGTAAATTAATTAAAGAAGAATATCAAGAATATCCAGCACACATTGATTCATACTGGAATGATTGGGAAAGTTTTGGTAGTCAAGTTAACCAAATTAACGAAGCTAACCATTGGTATCCTAACAAAGGTCCTATTCATTGGCCATACAAACACGGTCAATTAACTTGTACACACGAAGATAGTATGTACAGACATATTGACAAAAATGGTGTTGCTTGGGGTATTAACTATCCTAGAACAGGTTTCCAACAATATGGTTCTTACTATTCATCATTCTATCACGAAATTAATTTTAGATGGAGAGACTGGTGGAGAAGTGAAGACTTAAACTACACAGGCTACAATGAAAACAGAGGTAGAAATAGAAGTACGGTAAGAAAACCATTACACACTCCTAGATGTGTTCAAATCCAAGAAGGTCGTTCAAGATGTTATTGGTTAATGGATAACGGAGAATTATATGTAGTTGGTGAATCCTCAAACGGTGAAATGGGTATCGGTACTGAGCAAGGTGATAGAAATGGTACTTTTAGAGTTCACGGTTTAGAAGATGTAAAAATTATTAAAGTTCATTGTGACCAATGGAGTGATAACACAAATCACACAATAGCAATAGATGATAAAGGTACCGTTTGGACTTGGGGTTATAACGACCAAGGTCAAATTGGTGATGGTAGAACACAAAACAAAGTGGCACCTTACAGAATACCAGCAAAATATTTTGATAACGAAAAAATTATTGACATATGTTCAACTAATAGAAGTACATATGCAAGAACAGCCAGCGATAACATTTACGCTTGGGGTAATAACGGTATCGGCCAATTAGGTGATACTACAACAACTGACAAATACAGACCTACAAAAATGCAAGGTTGGGATCCTGTTGCAAACAACGGTATCGCAGTTTGGGCAATAAACGGTAATGGTGATGATGGTTGGGTAACCCTATTAGATGGTAATGGCTACTTATGGAATTGTGGTGAAAACAACTACGGTAACTTTGCTGATGGTACTACAAATAACAACACGCAGTTAACAAAAACTGAAGTTGCACCAGGTGGTGACATTGTTGATATTTGGGTTATGTACTGGAATGGTTACAAAACAATTTATATGAGAACAAAAGATGGTACTTGTTATCACGCAGGTTCATCACAATCATATAGAATTGGTGGTAGTGGTGCTCAAGGTAGTACAGGTACTCCTACGGTTATGCAAAAAGTTACCAACATTAAAGAAGCTTATGTTTCTGGTAACTATTCAGACCAAGGTAAAGCATTTTGGATAACTGATAGTGGTAGAAGTTATTGCTACGGTTACGACTCAAGAAATTCAATGGTTCACCCTCAAGCAGGTACAAACTGGACTGGTGAAGATGGTAATTACTATCCTTTCCATTGGTACACACCTGCTGGCGCTAAAGTAAAAACTATGCACATAACTTCAGATGACCAAGGTTCGTCTGAATATGCAGGTGGTTATAGATTTACAGATGAATATGGTAAAATATATCATTGGGGAAGAAATAACTGGTTGACAGGACATAACTGGTGGACACACGGTTGGACTTCAACAAATGGCCAAGGTTATAACCAAGGTCACGGAAGATAATTATAAATAGTATTAATACTAAAGGAGAAAAAAATGGCAATCAAAGTAATGAGACTAAAAGAAATTGCTTTAGAAGATGATTACACTCATCCGGTTGTGTCAAGTGGAACAGGTCCTGTGTCGTTAATGACAATTGACGGTTATGGATATTCTTACTATGATGACGCAAATGTTACCATCACTACTGACGGCGATAATGCTAGTAAGTATGGGGTAAAAGTTATGGATGCTACTGATTCAGATGATTTAGCAATTCTTAAAAAATTAAGAGAAACGCCAGCATTATTAATAGAAAGAAGTAAAGTACAAGGTGCTTTTGATGATACATATTCAAAAGTTGAAGTGTATGACGCTTTGTTCAATGATGTTGAAGCTGTAAAAACAGCACATAACACTCTTAAATCTGACATTAATGCGATATATACCACAAAAGGTTTACCAGCATTAATTAGTTAATAAAAATTAAAAGGTAGAAAAATGGCTTTTGAATTAGAACAATTTAAACTTAAATGGCAAGGTCCTTGGAGAGATAGAACAGCTTATTCCAAGAATGATATTGTTGCGTGGAAAGGAAAATCTTATAGATGTATAAGAGATTGTCCTGTTGCGTACACAATTTCTGGTGACTTTATGGTCAACACGAATAACTACTCTATGGATCCTTTGAGATTAGTTCAAAAGACTTTTAGACCAGACAATCCAAAATACTGGCAATTATTCTTACGTTCAACAGATGATATTGGTGAATGGGAATTTTACAGACAATACGAGCCAGGTGAAATGTGTTCAGTTGGTAGAAAAATTTATCAATGTATTAAAAGAACAAGACGTTATAATACTTGGGTTGAAGAACACGATGGAACAACAAGTGAATATTGGGTGAAAATTTACGAATCACCTTATAAAACTCCAGACAGAAATAAAGTTGTATCTTTCACTAATAGAGCTCCTTTAGGGTGGAAGTACAATATGGGTAGAAATTCAAGAGAACAACAACACAACTATACACTTGGTTGTATTCATTCAGATGGTGACTTTTATGGCCACGGTGGTAATAACAACAATGGTCAAATGGGTATGGGTGATGGTCAATCAGGTAATGCAAGACGTGGTTCTCCTAAAAACGTAGGTTTTACTTTTACTGACTGGATGACTTCTTCAGATAATAAAGATTTAGCTTACGATAACGAATTTACAGGAAATATGGTGACACCAGATGGTGAAGCACCTAAATGTATTCAACACATATCAGCAAATAATACATCTTGGTGGTTGATGAATAACGGAGAAGTTTATTCTGCTGGTTATAACTCGCATTATCAATTAGGTTATAACGAAGGTGGTAACACAAATACTTCCGACAGAAATTACACAAACAGAGTATCAGCTAGTGATACCGTTGACTGGTTAGGTGAAAATATACGTTCATTTAACGAAACTAAAATTGTAAAAATTGGTTCTTCAGGTCAAGGTCAAAACAACTCTGCTTGTATGCAGTTTGCATTAGGTGAAGACGGTTCAGTATGGATGTGGGGTCATAACAACCAAGGTCAATTTGGTGGTGGTAACCCTAATATTAACAACTCAACTGATACAAACGCAGGTTCGCCTTACTCATTTTCTTTCTATTCAGTTAACGTAAAAAGACCTGTTAAAATTCCACAATCATTTTTTAATCAAAAGAGAATTGTTGATATGTGGGCAAACGGTAACGAAGAAATGTTTTTCCACGCTCTTGACGAAGACGGATACTTATGGTTCTGGGGACAAAACGTTCACGGTTGTGGTGGTGTTGGTAGTGAATCTCACACTTCTCAAGGTACAAAATACTATTACATTCCAAGAAGAGTAGAAGTAAACTGGAATTTATACGGTGGTATGAAACTATTACAACATTGGTCATACTCTTCACAATCACACGCAGGTACTTGGGTACTTGATGGTGAGGGTTATATGTGGTACACAGGTTACTTAAACGCCGGTCAAGTTCCTGGTATGTACGGCTTAGGTGATAACGCTACAAGATACATTTCACAATTTCAAAGAACAGATTTCCACTTAAACGGTGATATTGATGAATTCTGGTGTGGTGGTGATGAACACAAATGGATGTATATGAGACAAAAATCTACTGGTATGTTATGGGTAAATGATGGTAATTACGGAACATACGGCGGTAGAGGTACACGTTCACAAAACGGATACTGGTACAACTCTGGTGGTATTCACGGAATGATGTCTCATTTAAGAGGACCAAAATACGTAAGATACATTGCAGGTATGAATGAAAACAGAGGTGATGGTTCTTATCAATACGAATTCCCTCTAATACTTGATGAATCAGGTGAAGTATGGTACGGTGGTTACTCTCAAGGTTTCTATCCTTCAGGTACTAACTCGGATCCGTCAAACGATTCAGATGGTTGGGAACATATGCCAGAGCAAGCGTTTGAAGGTAACTCTGAAAACAGACATAGAAAAAGAAGAGGTACTATGCCTAACAATAGTAAGATTGTTGACTTACATTGCTACGGTTATCCAACTGCTCAAAACTTTGCGGCTAGAGATTCAAGTGGTAAGTTATATACTTGTGGTTATGCAGGTAATAACAATACGTATCTATACGATATTATGCCATACAGATACTATACTCAAACGATTTCATCTTGGGGTGGTAATAACTACCGAACCCATTGGGCTTCACAGCCAGGCGACTAATAAATAGTTTTTGACTATTTTTATTATGAGGTTAAAATGTACAAAACGAAACAAAACTATTTAAGATTCAAAACACACGAAATCTTTTCAGATAAGTTTAGTAAAGAATATCCTAAAGAGCAACAAGCTACTTACTGGTATCAAATTTGGTTTCTCATTAATAGTATAGAATTATTAATGAAAGATTGGAACTTTGATACTCACGAAGTTGCAAAAGATTTTACTAATAAGTGGCTAGAATTATGGCCGTTTCCTTTAAATAACACAATCGGTGGAGCACCTGCTTTTCAAAAAGTACCAACTCTAGTTGAAGGCACAGATTATCTTTGTGAAAAATATAATCTAAACGGTACTTGGACAACTGATTATAAAATATCAATTAATAGATTTTCTGTTCAAGTTATTTACGGTGTATTAGTAGATTTATTTAAAGATGTATTAAAAGTTGAACAAGAACAAGTAAACGCCTTTTTATTACCATTAAAAGATTACGATAAAAAAAGATTTGCAATAACAAGACAAGATACTATCAAAGCAATTGTTGGTATGTCTGACTTTTTTATGAATACAAAAGATTTATGGATTGAAACAAAAGAATTTGGCGATTGGAGAATTAAAGACTCTGAAAGAGTAATTGCAGAATGGAAACAAGGCTTTGTTGACCATAAAACACCAGATGATTATCCATTAGACAAAAGTAAAATTATTGACCACAGAAAAGGTGTTGATGATAACAGGTGGACAAGAGAAAAACCATTTTTAGAGGACGAAGATTTATTATATGGACAACGAGAAGAAGTATAAAATTACCGAGTTAACTTGGGAATATCATAAGAACGCAGAAAGACAAGACTTTGTAAAAATATTATTGTCAGGCGAGATAGACGAAAGATTATATGCAACTTATCTTTACAATCAACTAGCTTGTTATTCTAAACTAGAAGAATATTGTTTAGAAAGTTCTTTGTTTATGGACACAAAAAATTTGCCAAGAGCACCACATATTCATTATGATTACACACACTTATGGACAGATATTGGTAGCCCACCTGAATTAACAGAAAGCACAAAGGCTTACGTTGAACATTTAGATACTATTAGAGGTGAAAACGAAAAGTTATATGCTCACGTTTATGTTAGACATTTAGGTGATTTATCTGGTGGTCAAATGATTATGAGAAAGACACCTGGTCCTAATAGATATTATATCTTTAAGCATAAAGAAGTAAAAGAATATAAGAGAATTGTAAAAGAAAGAGTTGAAAGTTATTTAAACCTATATGAGGTAAACGTGTTGCCTGAAGCAATCTTTTGTTTTGAAAGTGCAACAAAACTATTTAAGGAAATGTATGATTTGGGAAAGACTTATTAAGTGGAAAGATGAGACTATTGAAGTCTTAAACAATAATCTGGTTGAATACAATGAACCAGGTATGGAAAGATTCAATAATGAAAAGTTAGGTTGGGTCAATAGAACCTGGAATAACAGATATATTAGAAGAGCTCATCTTGACGTAGTTGATGTTAGAGAATCTAAAGGTCTTTGGATGGCTCATCTATGTTTATTTCCTATGTTGACAAATGGTGGACCGATTTACGGTTTTGATATTATTGCAGGTGAAAAAAAGGTCACAGGCGCCTTTCACGATTTTAGTCCTTTATTACAAAAAGACCACCCATTAACAAAATGGTTTATAGAAGAAAACAAGTGGTTTAAACCGAGTAAAGAGAGAGAGTTACCAGAGTGGGCAAAGGCTATCTTTTCGGGAGGTATGATAGCCGCTGGTAACGTTAGAGAAGAAGACGAATTAAATAAAATCTGTACAATGGCAGTATCTAATTTAAATAATTACATTGACAAGATAAGAAATCACGAAGGCGAGGCTGAAATGGCAGACGTAATTAAGGCACAAAATTACTACTCTGAACATCAACAAAAGAATCCTCACACGCCTAGAGTTATGCAATCACTTGGTTTGCCTGAAGAGGATATCAAATTATTCTGCTCGGACAACCTATTTCCATTTGTTTCAGAAAACCAACCCTACTTGAAATAATTATTATAAATATACCAGAAAAGGGTATAAACAATGGCAGAACCAGCTACAAGAGAGAATTTAAAACAATATGCTTTAAGAGCATTAGGTAAGCCTGTAATTGAGATTAACGTAGATGATGACCAACTTGAAGATAGAATAGATGAGGCAATACAATACTTTGCTCAATACCATTATGATGGTGTAAAAAGAACATATTTAAAATATCAATACACACAAGCTGATAAAAACAGAATGACAGGTGACTCGTCTGAAACGGCAACCGTTGGTTCTGATTCAACAATTTGGAAAGAAGGCAATAACTTCTTAGCAATACCAAGCTCAATTCTTTCAGTAATTAATATATTCCCTTTTTCTAATAAAGGAAACTTAAATTTATTTGATGTAAGATACCAATTAAGATTAAATGACTTGTATGATTTTTCTTCAACAAGTGTAATTAATTATGATGTTGTATTAAGACATTTAGATTTTTTAGACCACGTTTTAGTAGGCGAAAAACCTATGAGATTTAATCAACACGAAAATAAACTTTATATAGATATGGACTGGAAAAATGATTTACAAGTTGGTGAATATCTAGTAATTGAGTGTTATAGAAAATTAGACCCTAATACTAATACAGATGTTTACAATGATATTTTCTTAAAGAGATATGTAACCGCTTTATTTAAAAGACAATGGGGTGCTAACTTATCAAAATTTGGTGGTGTACAAATGATAGGTGGCGTAACCTTAAATGGTCAAGAAATATTTTCACAAGCATTAGCAGATATTGAAAAACTAGAACAAGAGATAAGAAGCTCATATGAATTAAATCCAGCAATGATGATAGGGTAAAATGTTATGGCAATCAATCACTACTTTCAAGGTGGACGAGGTATTGGGAATAATGCTGAAAAGAGATTGCACGAAGACCTAATCATTGAAGGATTAAAAATCTACGGACAAGACGTTTATTACCTACCACGAACATTAGTTAACAGAGATTTAGTTTTAGGCGAAGATACTACAAGTCGTTTTGACGACTCGTATATGATTGAAATGTATTTTGAAACTGCTGAAGGCTTTGCTGGCGAACAAGAATTAATCAACAAATTTGGTTTAGAAATTAGAGAAGATACAACACTAGTTGTTTCTAAACGTAGATTTGAGGAACACGTTGCAAGTAAGGCTAATTTAATTGCAACAGGCAGACCAAATGAGGGTGATGTAATTTATTTACCTTTAATGAATTCATTTTTTGAAATTCAGTTTGTTGAAGACCAAGAGCCATTCTTTCAATTAGGAAACTTACCTGTTTACAAATTGAGGGTAACTAGATTTGAATACTCTAACGAAGAGATTAATACAGGCCAAGAAATACTTGACCAAGCTGAAGATAAGTATTCATTAAATACATTAAACCACAAAATGTCATTAGAGAGTGGTCAAGTTGCATTAACAGGTGATGGTTCAATTGAGTTAGAAGATTACTTTGATTATGCTACAGGTCAAAAGGCATTATTAATGTTAGAAACTTTTGAAGGCACAAAAACAATACAACAACAATCTAGTTATGCAAACAATTTAGATATGAACGAGGCTGCTGGATATGATACTACTTCTACAGCTGATGATATACTAGACTTTACAGAAAGAAATCCTTTTGGAGAGGTTGACGAATAATGTTTGGTTCACATTTTTACAACGAAGGTATTAGAAGATTAACAATTGGTTTTGGTCAGTTGTTTAATAATATTATTGTACAAAATAAATCTTCAACAGGTGCAGTTACCAAAAGATATAGAGTGCCATTAGCATATGCACCAAAAGAAAAGTTTTTAGTTAGATTAGATGAACAAGCTAATTTAAACAATAGAGAATTTGCGATTACCTTACCTCGTATGGGTTTTGAAATGACAGGACTATCATACGACCCTAGCAGAAAATTAAATAAAATGCAAAAGTTTAAACAGGTTAAGGCGGGTGAAGATGGTAAAGTTATGGATTACAATTATACTCCTGTTCCGTACAACGTTAATTATACCCTTAATATTTTTACGGCAACAGCTGAAAACGGTTTAATAATTGTAGAACAAATTTTACCATTCTTCCAACCAGATTATACGGTAACCGTAAATATGGTTCCAGATTTAAATATAAAAAGAGACGTGCCAATTGTATTGAATAGTGTAAATTATGAAGATAGCTATGACGGTACTTTTACTAATAGAAGAGCAGTTATATACACATTATCATTTACAGCAAAAACTTACTTGTTCGGTCCAATGGCAAATAGTAAAGTTATCAAAGAAGTACAAGATGACTTATATACAGATACTAACAAACCACCAGCAACAAGAGAGGAAAGGATTATTATTACTCCAAATCCAGCAAATGCTAATGCAGATGATGATTTTGGATTCACAACTCAAATATTGAGTTTTAGTGATGGTAAAAATTATAATCCTTCTAGTGATACAGATGAGTAAACTTGAGGATAGTGTAAACGAAATTTTAGGTATTGAAAAGAAAAGTACAGACGTTGCAGTAAAAGACTTTGAGCAACCAGCACCAGTACCTAGAAAAATTGATGAAACAAAAAATGATGTTGATAATGATTATGAACATAGTAGAGAAAACTATTATAATCTTATTGACAAAGGCAATCAAGCGATTGAAGGCATATTAGATATTGCAAAAGAAGGCCAACACCCTAGAGCCTATGAAGTTGCAGGTCAATTAATTGGCCAAGTTGCACAAACGGTAGACAAACTACAAGACTTGCAAAAGAAACTCAAAGATTTAAAAGAAGTACCAGGTAAAACTAATACTCAAATTAAGAACGCTTTATTTGTAGGTTCAACAAATGAATTACAAAAAATGTTAAATCGGAAAAAAGAAGATGAAATTATTGAAGGCAAAACTAACGAACCCGAAAAAGATAAATCTGGAGATTAGTAATCTAGTTTATATCAAATCAATGACACCTTTACCAGAGTTATTAAATGGTGAAGAGTTGCAAAATCCTATTGAAGTTATGAAACATAAAGTATCTGATAAACCTAGATACGGTGTAGGTGGTGTGCCTTATAATGAAAAAGAGTATAGTGTATGGAGAGGTAGTCAAAGAGTACAGGCTGCCAAACAATTAGGTTATACACACATAGAGGGAATAGTAATAAATGTCTGACGCATATCTAGGTAATCCAAATCTAAAAAAAGTAAATACACCTGTTGAATTTACAAAAGAACAAATTGTAGAATATCAAAAGTGTGCTGATGACCCTATTTACTTTATGAAAAATTATATTCAGATTGTATCTCTTGATGATGGTTTAATACCTTTTAAAATGTATGGTTTTCAAGAAAAGATTGTTAACACTATGCATAATAATAGATTCACAATTTGTAAATTACCAAGACAATCAGGTAAATCAACAACGGTAATTTCTTATCTATTGCATTATGCTTTGTTTAATCCTAATTCAAACATTGCTTTACTTGCCAATAAATCTTCTACTGCTAGAGATATTTTAAGTAGATTACAACTTGCATATGAAAACTTACCAAAGTGGATGCAACAAGGAG
>CEVG01126521.1_pt1 | contig 17021 bp, 43 predicted proteins | sample 356511 | NCBI WGS metagenome assembly CEVG01 (sample SAMEA2623426, study PRJEB7988) | marine metagenome | biome: marine biome (ENVO:00000447); feature: surface water layer (ENVO:00002042); material: "saline water (ENVO:00002010), including plankton (ENVO:xxxxxxxx)" | depth 5 m | reverse complement strand
TTTGTAATCATCAGGTCGTCGGTTCGATCCCGACAGGTGGCTCCATTTTAATTAAATGATAAATTATGCACAAACATCATATTATACCAAAACATATGGGCGGATCAGATGATCCCGATAACCTCGTTACTTTATCAGTAAAAGAACACGCTATAGCTCATGCTAGACTTTATTTGAAATATGGGAATGAAAAAGATTACTTAGCTTACAAAGGACTAAGAAAGCAAATAGGTAAAGAGCAAATATTTATAGAGACCTCAAGAATAGGCGGTTTAAATAATAAAGGTAAACTAAAAACCAAAGAGCATCGAGCAAAAATAAGCGAATCAAATAAAGGTCAATCAAGTCATTGGCAAAAAGGAGACATCCAAAAAAAGAAAGAAAACTCAAGTAAAGCTATGAAAAATAATACAAATTCAAAAAATCATAGTTCACCCGAATATAAAAAAAAGCAGAGCGAAGCCATGAAAATAGCATGGAAAAATAGAAAAGAGCGACAAAAATGAATTGACATGGTGTAAATAATATGTAATACTATGAGCTTTATTAATCTAAAATTACAAAAAAATGAATACTGAATATATAAAGCTAACTGATCTATGGAATGATGGACAATATCTTGAAGTGGGTCGTATTATTAATAATGAACAATGGAATCCTACCGAAGTCGCCAAATTCTGCGCCTATTTCACCAAATATCTTGGAACTCACCAATTAGATATTTTGCATAAATTTCTATAATGGATTATAGTGAAGATGATTTTAATTTAGCGTTTGACACTTACGATTTCTACAATACTATTGTCGTTGAATCAGAAGAAAAGCATTTTACTTTAATAGAAAGGTATCATAACTTTTTGGAAGATAATATGAATCCATCGCAGATTCGTAAAACATATTATAAGAAAAAGCTAAATAAATCATTTAATAATCTATTAACTATCTATAGAAAGCAATTAACTGCAATGGAAGAATTAATTAACATTCATAAGTCAAATAAGATTTATTTTAAAAAGAAAAAAATAACACTTAAAGCTATGAATGGTCTAAAGAATGTTACTGCAACCCTTATAGAGCAGTTGCAAGTTCACCAAAAACAAATTAATGATGTTTTGAGTTGACAAGCTCAAATTTCTTCCTTATAGTGTTTGTTATGAATACAAAACGAGGAAGACCTAAAGGCTATAGTCCATATACAGAAATTAGTTATGAAGAGCTTGCAGATTGGGTGGGGCGCAAAACAAAAGTGCCTGTATCCAAAAAGTGGCTTCAATCACTAATGGGAACAGAATCTGAAGAAGTTGATGATTTTGTTGTTGACTCTGCTCCACAAGAAGATTATAGTGAAGATATTAAACCTAAAATTGAATACACTCTAACACAATTATAATTATGAATAAATATTTTCCTGATCTTATTGGACAAAATGCAGTCAAGAAAAAGCTATCTTTTTATATAGATGCCTTTCATAAAACCTCACAAGCTCCTTTCCTTCTCATGGCAGGAGCAAAAGGTTTAGGTAAGACTGAGTTTGCTAAAGCATTTGCAAAAAACTTACACAATGCAGATGGAGAGAAACGTGCTTTTTTAGAGATTAACTGCTCTACCATCAAGAACAACGAGCAATTTTTTGAGCAAATCTTTTTGCCTGTTATCGCTGACAATGAAATCACTGTTTTGTTTGATGAATGTCATGCCTTACCTCAAGATTTAACTATGGCATTTCTAACCATCTTTAATGCTGAATCTAATGCTCGCAAGACATTTGAATGGGATGGCATGAGCTTTACTTTTAATTTTAAGCAACAAACCTTTATCTTTGCGACCACTGAAACGGATCGTATTTTTCCACCACTCAAAGATAGGTTTACTACGATTGACTTTGAGCCATATAGCTCCGAAGAATTAAGTAAAATTGTTGAAGTATGCTTGCCCGACATTGTATTTACTGATGAAGCATTATCCAAAGTTGCTACAACCATCAGAGGTAATGCTAGAAGTGCGGTTAAGCGTTCTAAAGAAATCATGCTTTACTGCGGTAAAAATGAAAGCAACACTTTTACATCAAAAGACTTTGAGAGCTTGTGCGATGAGATAGGCATTTTACCTTATGGCTTGACATATACAGAGAAGCAAATCCTTCATGCATTACATCATTGTGGTTCAGCTACACTAACAGGACTCGCGGCAAAAATTGGTCTAAGTAAAAGTGCACTGCAAAGAGATCACGAACTTTATTTATTAAATAAAAATCTTATCGAAATTGATGGTAAACGTAAGATTACTTGCGAAGGTTTAGATGTATGCAAGCAGTTATTTTAAATGAAACTCACTGCAAAGAATAAACATATCTTCTTAAAGTGTGCGGAAGAATTAAATGAGCTATCAGTTGAATTATTACAAGCAGTAAATAAACCCAATAAAAATAATATGGGCAAAATTTGTGACGAAATTAAAGATGTTGAAAAATATATAGAAATAATAAAGCAATTTTGTTCTTGACTTTATTACTAAATTAACTTATAATAATCTACATTTGAATAAAATAGATAATTTTACTATTGACATTACAAAAGAAGACGAGATGACACTATATATTAATCAATGGATTATGCTATGGGTAAGAAAACATCACCCCAAAGTTTTCGAGGAAGCAAGATTTTTCGTGCAATCATATATGGATGATGTGGAAAATAAAAGCTAGTTTATCTCTTATCTTACTTATGGGTTGTCATTCTCATAAGCCAAAAGGTAACATAAAAGAAGAAAACCATAAGATTCTACCCGAATTACCAAAACACTTCCTTATACCTACTGCTCCACCCAAATATAATGTTCAAATAAATCCTGTTCCATTCCCTTTTAATATAACAGGCTCTTATGTTGTTTGGGTGAATAACGAAAAAGTTCACCTTAATAAAAATCAACTAGATACATTAGTTAGCAAATTAAACCTTTCAACCGAAAGACCAAAAGATACCGCAGAAATTCATAACGGAGAAGGTTGGCTTAGACCTTTTAATAATTCCACATCCTTAAAATAATGGTGTAATATTATGAATGAACGAAAAACAACTCCTTCTTCAAATATCGAATCAGCAAAAAGAAATCGCTGAATTATATGTTGTTATAGACACACTTCAAACTAATTTACGAAGTGCCGTTGGTTATTTATCTGACAAAGATAAAGATAAAATCATAAATGTACAAAGTTACAAATGGTGTACAAATTGGCAACAAGGAGATGAAAAAAATGTGTAAAATATGATGTGGAACATAAACATCTTTTAGTTAATGCTACTTTCGAGCAGACTCCATTTATTGACACTTCTTTTACAGAATCTTGGATCACTAATTTAGTCAATGTGATTGACATGGAAATTCTGCATAAACCAATAGCGGTTAAGTGCGAAGAAAAAGACAACGAAGGCATTAGTGCTTTTTGCCTTATTACTACTAGCCATATAGCCTTACATTCTTGGGAGAAAAAAGAACCCAATTTAGTACAATTAGATGTATATAGTTGCAAACAATTTGATCAGCATTTAATTGAAAATGAATTAAAAAAGTTTTCGCCAATTAGAATTGGCTCTCATTTTCTTGATCGAGGATTAAGATGTACAAGAGGTTGGCGATTATTTGACGAAGGAATGGCGTGAAAATTTATTTCAAGCATTATTCGGGCGCGATTACAGAATATGATTATCTATTCTTTGATTGTATGGCTAAAGTAGGCTCATACGAAGAAGATAAAGCTCTAAATGAGGGTTGGTTGCCCGATGACTATGCAGAACCAAAGAAAATTACAAATAACCATGAAGAAGATAAATCCGACTGGTATCAAGCTAGGCAAACTAGAATTGATTTAAATATATTTGAAGAAGATAGAAGGACTCGCAAAGCTAGAAAAAAATGCAAAGAAATAACAACAAAAACTTTTAAAGCTAATGAGGTCGATATAAATATATTAAATAATATATTCGACAAATATACTAAATATAGAGGATTTAAGGGTTGGGAGCTAGAACCTTTAATTAAAAGAGAAGCATATAAAAAATATTTTATAATTTATTATTTAAATGATAAACCTATTGCATTTACTTTTTTGCGGGATGTTGGTTCAAATAGCATTTTCTCCACACAATTTGCATGGGACTACGAAAACCCTAAATTGTATCTCGGCAAATATGCTAACCTTGCAGAAATTGATTATTGCATTAGCAGAAAAAAAGATTATATGTATTTAGGTTTCGGCTACCAAAAATCGTGCATATATAAATCAGATTATAAAGGGTTTGAATTTTGGAATGGCGATTTATGGTCTAATGATGTCGAGCAATATAAATTTTTATGTGAAAGAGATTCTAAATTAAAATATTTACATGAGTTAGAAAAATGCAAAGAAGAAGATGATAATAATATATTCAAATAATGATTGAAGATTATATAGATTATATATCATTAAAAAGAAAAGAATTGGGCGGTCATGCAATTTGCCCTTTCGCTAAAAGTTTTTTAAATAAAGTCGAAATAATAGAGTCAAAAGACTTTTGGAAGGATGCAATTCGATGCATGGATAACAAAGAGCATCCTATGTTATATTTAATATATGGTGACAAAGATCAATACGATATAGAGTGGCTTGAATGGTTTTGCTTTAACCACAAAAAATATGCCGAAGATAAAGATTTATGGTTAATATGGGATCACCCCAATCAAATAAATAAAATAAACAATATAGATACAAATAATAAAGAATATGCTATATTAATGATACAAGGTTTAAGTGATCTAAATGAATATTCAAAACGATTACATAAAACAAATTATTATGATTTTTGGGATAAAGATTATTATAATAAAATAGTAAAAAGTAGACAATGAATGAAAAAGACCTACCCGATAATATTGCCCCTAACCCTCATTCTCTTCCCTATGCTAGTAATTTGGGCGCTCCTGTTATTAAGCCCAACCATTCCTTGGGAAGCTGGAAAAGTAATGCCGTACATCGAGCCAATCAACACTACAATCAAAGATTTGAAAAATTAAAAAAAGAATTTGAAGACTTAGCTGAAGACTTTAAGTGGAATGAAATAATATTTAATTCGGAACATAAATTTAAACCTGTTATCGGTAAAGTTTATTATTTATACAAGAAAGATAATAATAGTTTTTACTTGACTTTATTCGCGCCACATGAGAAAATTGGTGGAAATGAAGGTTATCAAGGTCAATTTCGATTAAATTACGACAATAGATGGGAAATAGTTGAATTATCTTGATTTAAATATATAATATACCTAAATGAAAGAAAGAAGCTCAGAATCAATTCGCCCTTGGGGTTATTATGATATATTATTTGACTCCGATTATTGTAAAGTAAAGAAATTAGTAATTAAACCTAAAGAGCAAACTAGCTATCAATATCACCATCATCGTGAAGAAAGTTGGACTATTGTTCAAGGATTCGCAAATATTAAGTTAAATGGTTTGTCAATGGAGCGCATTCAAGGTCAAAGTATCAATATACCCCTCAATGCAAAACATCGCATCCATAACCCTAGCACTACTGAAGATTTGATATTAATCGAAGTTCAAACAGGAACATATTTTGGTGAGGATGATATAATAAGAATTGAAGATTCATACGATAGAGATTTAGATCACGATCATTCGATTAATGTATGGAAACCAAAATGGGAATGGCGAGAAGACGAAATATAAGTGTAATATATAGAGTGTAGATTATTTTCCAAAATTTTAGATTGCATTATAATGTTTTTTGCTTTTTGGTATTATTTATTAATTGAACCTATCATAAGATTATTCAGAGGTTACTAAAAAAGCTTGACATATACTCTTTTCACTGCTAAAGTATTTGTATGACTCAAATATTAGGCTTAACTTGCATTAGCGAACAACTCAAAGAAAAGGATAAAGTAAAGTATTCTTTTCGTAAGATGACTCGCAAACGCTTTAATGACCTGTGTAATACAGATGGTAGGAATGAAGCTCTTCATCAATTATCTGAAAGAATTTTGCACAATGTTAGTGTTACTCAATATATTGTCAATCATTGTCATGCCTCAAATATTAGGCATTATCGTCTTAGTTCTGCTCTTTTTCCTCTCCTTACCGATCAAAGCTTGGACATTTCTCTTGAAGATTTGCCACACAAAGCTAGAATCGAACAAGAACTCAAGCTCATCGGACTAATTGCTGAAAAATTTAATATCTCCATAGGTTCTCACCCCGATCAGTTTAATGTTCTCGCATCTCCCGATAAAGCAAAAGTTGATCGAACAATTAATGAACTAAACTTTCAAGCAGGTGTTCTCGACATGATTGGATTACCGCAAGATCATACTGCGCCAATGAATATCCATGTCAATTATACCCCACAAGCAGATGAGACTTTAGAGGTTGTTGCTACTAGATTTTTCCGCAATCTTTCTATGTGTGATAAAGGTGTTTACAATCGACTAACTATCGAGAACGAAGACAAGGGTTTCTTCAATGTAGATAATTGCATTAAATTTAGCGAGTACCTATTTAACACATTCAGAGCAAATATTCCTGTTTGTTACGACAATTTGCATGACTTTTGCAACCCATCAGAGGATCACAATGTTGCATTTCAAGCAGAACGTTGTGCATATACATGGGTGAACCAAGGAGAAGGTGAACATAATTTTCTCGCCCCTGTCTTTCATTGGTCAGAAGGTACTCCCGAAAAACCTCGCGCTCATGCAGATTATTTTGCTCTCGGTCATATTCCACCAATGATTGCTATTGAACCAAATAAGCAAGTAAAATGGGAATGCGAAGTAAAACAAAAAGACAAAGCTATCAAACTTTTACAAGAACAAATGGCATGAAAAAGAATTTAAATAAACTAGAAGTGGGCGATCATATCAAAGAGAGAGCCTTAAAAATAAAAAGGCGAGTTGGTCAAATAGTAACTATTCTTGATGATAGTAAAACAAATCCAACTCTTGAATGCATTTTAGTTCACCCTAAAACTCTTCTGCCAATAGAAAATCTTTTTGGTCAGCATAAAGTATTTAAAATCAAAAGAGATAATACTAAATATTATGTTCCCCGCCACAAACTTTTCGAGAAGAAATCTTTCGAGATAGGTGATTATGTATCTTACAGAGGTAAAGCTCGATTAAAATATGGAAGAATTATTTGTTATTTAAATCAAGAAGAAGGATTATATCCAAAATCTTATGATCTGCATAAGCATAATGGTAAAGATTTACTAGAATGCGTTGAAATAAATCCAAATAATCTAAAAAGAATACTTGATATAGATGATCATCCAAATATTTTTGTTGCCGACCCAAATAAAGCAAAGATAGTGAGAGTGCTAGATAAAGATGAGAATGGTAAACCAATTATTCCTTTAAGGCTTGACATTTAATTATTTTGTGCTACATTTATCGTAATGATAAAAATAATAGATGGTAATCTTCTTGATTTTCCTAGCGATATAGGTTTTATTGCTCATTCCTGCAATACTTCTAATATTATGGGTGCAGGTATTGCTCGCCAAATAAAAGATCGTTACCCTTTGGCTTATGAAGCTGATTGTCATGCAAGGCATGAAGGCGATAACCTTTTAGGCGATTATAGCTTTGCATGGACTGATGCTACCCAAAATCAAGGTATATATAATATGTACACTCAATCCAAGATTGGACACAAAAGATCAGTTGATTACGAAGCATTTTATGTAGCATTAACTAGGGTAGCAAATAACATTGAATGGCAAATTGCACATGATGACACAAAACCTAATTTTGGTTTACCTTGGATGATTTCTTGTGGACTCGCAGGGGGTAGTTGGAATGTTATTTTTTCTATGATAAATGATATTTTGATTGACAGAAAGTTTAAAACGTATATTGTTAAGTACGATGGATAAGAAAGTTTGTTCAAAATGCAATCAAACTTTACCAATAGATAATTTTCATTTTAGAGATAAATCTAAAGGTTGTAGACAGAGCGTTTGCGTCAAATGTCGCAATAAGTATAATAAAGCCAACAAAGATCGAAGAAAAGCATATGACAAGGCTTACTATGAAGCCAACAAAGATCGAAGAAAAGCATATGACAAGGCTTACTATGAAGCCAACAAAGAGAAAATCTCAGAGCGAGACAAGGCTTATCGTGAAGCCAATAAAGAGAAAATCTTAGAGCGAGGCAAGGCTTATCGTGAAGCCAACAAAGAGAAAATCGCAAAGGGTCGAAAAATTCACTACGAAGCCAACAAAGAGAAAATCGCAAAGGGTCAAAAAATTCACTACGAAGCCAATAAAGAGAAAATCTTAGAGCGAAACAAGGCTTATCGTGAAGCCAACAAAGAGAAACTCGCAGAGCAACAGAAGTTTTACTATGAAGCCAATAAAGAGAAAATCTCAGATCGAGGCAAGGCTTACTATGAAGCCAATAAAGAGAAAATCTTAGAGCAAGGCAAGGCTTATCGTAAAGCCAACAGAGAGAAAATCGCAGAGCAAAAGAAGGCTTATCGTGAAGCCAACAAAGGGAAAATCTCAGAGCAAGGCAAGGCTTATCGTGAAGCCAACAAAGAGAAAATCGCAGAGCGAAGGAGGGCTTACGAAAAGCAAAGAAAAAAAAGAGATCACCTTTTTAGGTTAACCGTGAATTATAGGCGATCCTGCTTAACAGCTTTTAAATCAATCGGTCAGAAAAAAAATAATTCTTCAATAAAACTTCTTGGTTTAAAAACATGGCAACAATTAGCAGAACATTTATCTAAACAATTTTACGATCACCCTAAAACAGGAGAAAAAATGACTCTTGATAATCATGGAACTCATGGTTGGCATATAGATCATATTACTCCATTATCTAGCGCAAAAACTGAAGAAGATATAATTAAACTCTGTCATTATACTAATCTTCAACCTTTATGGGCAGAAGAAAATCTATCAAAAAGTAATAAAATTCTTGACACACAATAAAAAATCTATATCATCAAATATGATGAATGATAATAGCATAATGGTAATTTATCCATATTTACATAAAGGCACTTGGGTCTTTGATGACGAAGAGAAAAACTTACATCGAGAACCTTTTGTTGCGGGTATTGATGGTATGCTTTCTAATGTTGTTGATATGCAGGGTTTAGATAAAGATGGCTTTTGTGTCCAATTTTCATCCTCTTTTTTGCCCGATGCTCATATGACTCTTGATTGGTTACGAGCAGAAGGGGGTGGAAATTGGTATCATTGCTCGCAACTTGGCATGGATGGTTGGTTATGCCCTGCTCTCTATAAATATTTTACAGAAGCTCCAAAAAAGATTTGGACAATATTTAAAAATAAAATACAATGAATAGATTTGATTTAGAAGAAGCAATAACTGAAGCATTTACCGCAAACGAAGAGCTAGAGACTCTTCTGTATAGAATAGGAGATTCTCCTGTTGAGCCAAGTGAAGATGAGCTAATGAATATTCTTATTGGTATTATAGCTTTGAATAAAGTTAGATACGAAAAACTATGGAATACTTTTGAGGCTTTAATAAAAAATGGCACAATTACAAATAAAGGTATTGACAAAGTTGATTTGCCCGACTATGATGATGGAACAATGGCAATGAAAACAATAATTGAAGAAGGAAAAATAAAATAATGATTGAAACACAAGAAATATGGAAAGTTCCTACCAAAGCTAGACTCGCAATAATTGACCTAGCTTTAACTCACATTAAAAAAGTTGAGCTTAATCCCGAAGTCGAAACTGATGGAGATAATTTTGATTATTGGAATAGTTATCAACTAGAAGATGGCACTTATATAGATTACAATGTTTATTGTGGTGATGATATTGGAGAATTTACTGATGATGGTGAGTATATATATTATGATCCAAGTGAATGGTCTTGGGATGTCGCTTGCTATGCAGTTGATCCACCAACTAAAGATAATCCCTATCATCAAATAGATACAGATAGAACACAATATTTATTTAGTTATAATAAAAAGGGCAATAATGAAGTTGTTTTTGAAGATCAGTGAACGACTTATTAGCTTTTTTACTTATAATGATTATCTTGTTATTGAGTTATTTATTATTTTATTGTTGACAGGTATTATATTGTTTGCTAATGTTTAAGTTATGAGCGGAGAAGGTTTATCAGTTAGTTTTAGAAGAACGCAAGCGACTACGGAGTCTAATCAAGAACTCCTTAGAAGGTTTCAAAATATTATTTATCGTAGTCGAGTAATGAAGCATATGAAGTGGTACGGCAAACTTCATAGTGTTGACATACTAGAGCATGGTGACGATAATCGCCAAAAATGGGAGCAAGAATATGTCGCAATTAAAGATACTTTTCAATTTGAGATTAGTGTCCATGAGTCTTGGTACGAAGATGCTGACCTTTATGAGTCATATGAAGTAGAAGATAGTTTTGTATCTCTTGCTTTTAAGTTTGCCGTGGATAATTACTTGATGTATTTTTCTGAAGGTTTTCCTGCTGAATGGATAGAGACAGAAACTATTGATGGAGAAAAATGTTGGAATCATTTCAAAGTAAAACCCGATGACAAAAACATTGACAAGATATGCGAGATATGGCATGATTATGGTATGAAAATGATTCAAGCAGAGCGATTTGGTCAAACTGATGAAATGAAAAGTGTCTATTGGAAGTCAGCAAGAGATCAAATGAAATCAATAATGGAGGTAAAAAGTGAAGAGTTGGTTAACAATTAGACAAGACTTAGTTGGAGACGATTTGTCTGCACCAATTATGTGGTTAGATGACAAGTCAGAAGATGACCTCTTCCCATCTGATGATTTAAATATTGATTGGGTAGAAGAGATGGATAAAGAAGGCGCGCCAATTATAGATGGTGATCATTTAGGTAGAGATATTTGTATAGAAGTAACTTGTCCATCAAAAAATCTTGACAAACGTCGTGCAGTAGGCTACAATATAGACTTCGATTGGAATTAATATGAAATTATCACTAACATTACACAATAAAACTTATAGCGTTGAATCTGACGAATCATTTGATGGCACAAATCTTAGTGATTTAGTAGAACAATTTAAAGGTTTGGCGGTTAGTGCAGGATTTCATCCGAGTAATGTAGACGATATGTTTAATACAGATTATCAATGGTTTACTGAAGAAGAAAGAAATAATAATCTGCAAGGTCATTTGAAAAAAGACAAATTCAATGAAGGCTACACAAAAGGTTGGGATGATGCTTTGCATAGTAGAAAAGTGCAAGAGTTTCAAGAAAATTTATATCGCCCCGAAAGAGTTGAGGATGAGGACGATGAATATGATATATTTAAATAATGAACCCTTTTGAACAAATGGATAGAGTTATCAATAGAATTTTATTATTTTTATTTGTGTGTGTCATTTTAATTTTCCTTTTTTCTTGCTCAAATAAAGTTACCTATGAAATTTATTTAGAACATCAACCACAAGAACCTTTATATGTGACTGACTCAAAATCAGATGCTCAAGATTACTACAATGAATACAAGCAATATCATTCTGATATGTATATAACTCAAAAATAATGGATTTTATTCTTGCCATAGTTGTAGGTGTTGTGTTATTATGTATATCAATTAATAACTTATGGAACAACAATAGAAATGATTGAAAAACAAGTAATACTAAAAGAAACTACCGATGGAGATTTGTTCTTCACAATACCCGATGATGTTCTTGAAAGATTGGGTTGGAAAGAAGGCGATGATTTAAAATTTGAAGAAAGAAATGGTTCGGTTTTAATTCGTAAAGTTAAATATGAAAGTGTCGAACTTGAATTTGATGACAAAGAATTACTCAAATATATGACTTGCGCCCATGAGCAGAACATTACATTCAATGAATTTTGTGAAAGAGCTATTAAAGCGTTTCTAAAAGATGAATGAAGAAATAACAGGCAATATCTTTTATCAAAGAGGCTATGCCAAAGGTTGGGATGACTCTCAAGAACATCTTGCAAAAGAGTTCGATAAACTTTTAATTAAAGCTAAAACTGAAGCATACGACAAGGGCTACAAAGAAGGAGCAAATAAAAGTGGCAATGATCCTTGTTTGTGTGGATTTTGGGGTAAAACACACTCAAATAAAATAGTAAGCGATTGGCATGATGAATGTTTAAATGGCGAAAAAGAAGAATATATGATTGTAGATTGGAATCGTCCACATGGTCACGAAAAAGTTCCAACTAAAGATAAAATTATGTTGACAAAAGATGAGGTTTATGATTTAAATAAGATGTTGACATTAAATGGCGAAAACAAAAGATACATAAAATTATGAAAACATTACACAACACGCGTAACTGCAATTACAGAAGGTTTTTATATAAAAAATTAAAGCACGGCAAAATAAGTGGTCGCTTTTATAAGTTCGTTTGCAGAAGTCATCCGTATCGCATCACAACCCGCAATATCGAGTTAATTGTTAGCCAAATTCTTGATGGTAATATGACAGAAAACAAGGGCATTCGCTTACTACAACAAGATACTAATGAACTTAAACGACAACAGGAATTATATAAATCAAATATTGAGTATAGAAAATCTACCCAATGAAATTAATAACATCTCCATATGAAACTCATAGACATAATATCACAAAATTACTTAATAAATTATGCCCAAATGGAGTTGGTGTTGAAATAGGTGTAAAGCAAGGTAAATTTTCAAAAGTTTTATTAAGTGGTTGGCATGACTGCAAGATGTACTTAATTGATCCTTGGGTAGAGCAAGATCAATCTATATACGATGAAAATATTCACGATCATCAATCGGATTACGACAAAACAATAAACACTTTAAAAGATTTTTCTCACAGGTATGAAATCATAAGACAATACTCTAATGATGCTCATTCTCATTTTGCTAAAAATTCATTAGATTTTATTTATATTGATGGCAACCATTCCTACGAGGGAGTTAAGTCTGACTTAGAATTATTTTATCCAAAACTAAAATATGGTGGAGTAATGATGGGAGATGATTATCATGTACACGATGTTGAGAAAGTATTTGGATTTACTTTTGGAGTAAAAAAGGCAGTAGATGAATTTTGCTTTGAAATAAAAAATAATATCTCATTAAATTATTATGGAGATTGGTATTACCCTACTAGCAATATAGAAAAAATCCCATCTAGGAATTGGATGTTTATTAAATGAAAAACAGAATTGAAGCAACAAAAGATTTATTAGGAGCAATTTGTGTATTTTTTCTCTTGATTTTTCTACAAATATGGTATATAATCACAGGTAATGAATAATAATCTATATAATATGTTAAAAAGTTCCGCTGAAGCTGATGTAGCTAAAGCTAAACTTACACTTGATCTTTTAAGTGATCATGCAGTAGGCATTGGAGATCATTCCACCGAAGATTTCTACAAAAATGCGGAAGAGGCACTATCTTTACTTGCTGATGCAAATGATAGACTTGAAAATTTAGACAAATATAAAAATGATAAACCGCTATGAAAGAAATAATATTAAAAGTTTTAAATGAAGTTGCTTGTAGCAACACAGGTACTTGTCAAATTAATTTACAATCTGAAAGCGCGAGAGAAATGATCGCAAATAAGCTAGAACCCGAACTGCAAAAGTATGCTCAAGAAATGGTTGAGCTTGCAGTTATGGGTGGATCGGATATGTGTTGCGGTGGAGATTGCCATCAATGAAAGAAGAAGAATTATCGCAATATTTACAACAAGCTCGAAAAGCTAATTCCATGTTAGTTAAAGAAGTTGGAAGATTAGTTGATCAAGGTTTTTTTTCATTAAATGAACTCAAAATGTTAAGAGAAAAAAGTCAAGATATTATGGATCAAATAAATTTTTGGATAGAGCGCGGAAATGCTGACAGAATGTTTGAAGAGCTTGCCTTGCATATAGAATGGACTATAAATATGCTTCAAGATATAAAAGAAAAAGAGTCTTGACATAATTCAACTATTATGTTCTAATATGAAATATGGACATAATAAAAACTCTAAAAAAAGATAATAAAGCTCGCAAAGAGTCTTTAATAGAAGAAATAAAAGAAAACAATCCCGAAGCAATGTTTGCCGATGGGTTTGACGATTCCATCCTTGGATATGATACCAAAGGTAGAGTTGTTTATTCAGTTGACTCCATTCTCGAAACTCTTACAGAGAGAGATAATATGAGCGTCGATGAAGCGAGAGAATATTTTTATTTTAATATTGACGGCGCTTATGTTGGTGAATATACTCCAATTTACATTTATTAATTATGAAAAAAACATACGAAGTAGAAATGAGTAGTACGACATATCGTACATTTGAAGTTGAAGCAGAATCACCCGAAGATGCGCAAAATATAGCTTTCGCTCAATTGGATGAAGATTATATGATTAGTACCGCATGGAAAGAAGGGGCAAGTGTCGTTGCTTGCAATCCTCTTGGTGGAACATCGCACATGGATAATGACGAATTTGGTGCGTATATTAGAGGAGAAGCAGATGCCAATCTTGACAACTTAAATAAAGATTTATGAAAATAATTCGCACAATAATTAATTGGTTTTATCGCAAAAAAGAAGTTCGTTTATCAGAAAAACAAATGGATGAATTAATGAGCGAAGTTAGAAATGCTGACTTTATGGATTACGATGGCATGGGAAACTATGGTAGATTTCCACCCAAAAAATAAATACTTGACAATAATAATAAATTCATATAAGGTAAAAGCATGAAAGAAATTATAGGAGACGATTATCCAACTTACGAGGATTCGGTAAAAATGACTTTAGCTGAAAGAGAAAAAGATTCAGCTTATACTTACATGACAGAAGTGGAGCATGAGATTAACAAGCAAAATATCGAAAGATTGATTAAAGAGAATCTTGAGCTTAGACATCGCTTGTCTTGCATCGAAACTGACATTAAAATTATTGCTAGGCATATCGAAAACACTTGTCCCGATCAATTTGAAAAACCAAGTCTCAATGAGGATGGAAGAGTTTATTCGGATTGTGCATGGCATAATATTAGCAACATAGAAATTGCTTGTGATTTATCTGATGAATCAGTTAAAGAATGGGGTAGTCAAGTTAAAAGCGAACTCACCCAAGATCAAATAATGGAAATGGAGCAACAAATAAGATGAATAAAAAAAGAGAATATTGCGTTGGAATTAAAATAATTAATTGCTTTTATGTTGAGGCAGAAAATAGAACCGAAGCAGAGCAAATAGTTAGAGATATGGACAGGGATGAAATTTTGTTTGACTCTGATCTTAGTATCGAGTATGCTGATCCTACAAATGGAGAAATAGCATGGAAAATAAAAGCAGATGAAGTTGATTGGGACAAATTAGATGAACCAAATATTATTGTATAAATAAAATTATGAAATTAACAAAATATCAAAAAGCTAGATTACTTGAACATGAGTGGGATGTTATTGAAACCGAAAGTGGTCAAAATTGTGCATGGATTAGCATTGCTCCCGAAGATGGAGAGGTTTTTCAAGCCTGTGTTGATATTTTTGGCTTGACAGGAGACGGAGAAGATGTCAAGCTATTGGTAGTAGCAACAAGTGAACAAGCAGATTAAAATATGAGAACAAGAGAAGAACAATTACGCGATGGAGAACCTTCGGTAGATGACATGAGGTTTGACCTTGCAGAAGCAGAAGCAATGAACATGAATGTCGCAGATATTATCAATTTATTGGTAGATGGTTTTGAGGGTTTGAGCAATATGTCTGACTCTGAAATTATTGAAGAATGGAATTTAACTTTTAAATCAGAATAAAATTATGAAATTAGAAGAAGCAATGTATATAGTTATTAATGAAGCAGAAACTTCTGCTCTTGGGGATAAGACTGATGAGCAATTGAAAGTTTTGAGTGCAGTAGAGGTTGTTCAAGCCTTTTACGATGAACATGGTCATAAACATTCAAACTTTTCTCTTGACAATGCCGAATCCCTAGTTTAATGTAAGATCATTAACAATTAAAACAAGGAATAAAAATGAATCACTTCACAAATGCAAATGTCCGTTGGAAAACATGGTCACCCGAAAATGTTATATTTAAAAGTAACCATCTAGTCAAGAAGGTTTTACCTTCTGAACATATTTTGTCATGGAAAAGTAAAGGTGATCGTGACCAAAAAATGTGCAAGATGACAGGTTGCAAAGCAATCCAACATAGTCCTTATGCAAATGGAAAACCATATACATATTATACCAAAGAAAACTACAAAGGAATTATGGTTCAATTAACTGATGTTAAATCAGATTTTCCATCTGCTAACATTGATTTCATTGATTGGACAGAGCGAAAAGATAGCGTTGGCAATCCAAAAGGTGCTTTAGATATTTTAGTTTATCTCAATTCTTTTCATAGTACCATTCAATGGGATAAATGTCCCAACACAGGTAATTGGACTAAGAAAAAAGTTGGTCAACGCGCACCATTACGAGAAGGTTATCGTATGTCCTATGGTGGACAAGGTGATGCTCATTCCTTAGACTTTGACGAATTTCACGAATTAATTCAAATCACAGAAATGATTAGAGATTTTCTTGTCGATGTTGTTATTCCCACAAAGAATGGCGAATTAATTGAAGAAGATTTATTAGTAGCATAATGCCAATTTATTGTAACCATGATACTTTATTAATGATTCCAAGCATAAAAGGTTATGAATCATATATAAGAGATGCAGGATTAAAAGAAATAAAAGAAGAAGCAAATAAAGAAAATATAAATAATGAAAAGAGGAAATCTAATTAATAAAGAGAGAGTTTTGCAAAGTATTATCTTAGAGTCGAATTTAGCTTTAAGAAATTTAAATCAACTTACAGATGAAAATGTAGAAGACTTATTGCATTGTGAGTCTGTTATTAAAAAAGCAACAAGTGCTTTATCTTGGAAACAAGGAGAACCATTAAATAAAACAAAATAAGGAGAAAAAATTATGGGATTAGATATGTATGCTTATGCTCGTC
>CEVG01089211.1_pt1 | contig 17058 bp, 15 predicted proteins | sample 356511 | NCBI WGS metagenome assembly CEVG01 (sample SAMEA2623426, study PRJEB7988) | marine metagenome | biome: marine biome (ENVO:00000447); feature: surface water layer (ENVO:00002042); material: "saline water (ENVO:00002010), including plankton (ENVO:xxxxxxxx)" | depth 5 m | reverse complement strand
ATTACAGGTGGGCGTTTGGAGTACAAAGGTTCTTTGATGGAAGGTGGGATTGGAGTTCCTTTTATTGCAAGATGGCCAGGGAAAGTTCCAGCCGGTGTTGTCGATAAAACGAATATTATTTCGGCTGTCGATTTGTTGCCTACTTTTTGTGCCATTGCAGATATTCCTTTACCAGTTGACTACCGCCCGGATGGAATTAGTCAGGTGTCTGCTCTACAGGGTGAGTCAAAGACGGGTAGGGAAAAGCCATTGTTTTGGCGAATGGCCAAAAAATCCAGAGCCTTTGCTGTGCTTCATAAACAGTGGAAGATGGTGGCAGATAGTGAGCTCTCGAAATTTGAATTATTTGATTTGGTTGCCGACCCCCTTGAATCAAAAGAATTATCTTCTGCTCAACCAGAGGTGGTAAAGGAACTCAAAAATTTAATTGTTGAATGGCAGAAAACATTGCCGGACACTCCCTCCGGTCCTGTATTTTCTGCCCTTCGTGCAGAAAATGTTTTGAAATAGTTTTTAAGGATCTTGCTCTTCGATCCGGTAAAGCGCTTCGTTTGTTCGAACAACTAGTCCCTTTGGAATAGGAGCAAAACTAGCCATATGGCCGGTTCTAAGTTGGTTTTCCTCAACAATTTCCAACTGGTTGCCAGGTTTGATAACGGTTGTCTTTCCTGACTGATTGGAGAAATAGATATGACCGCCCGCATAGGTAGGAGAAGCACTGTATTCACCTTCCAGTCTTTCCCTCCAAATCAAACTACCATCATATAGATTAACCACGGTTAAGATTCCACCATCGTTGATCACAAAAACCAATTCATTGACTAGAATAGGGGAAGGTTTTTTTGGTGCTCCCTTGGACAACTTCCAGACCAGTTTGGGCTGGTTGAGACCATCCAATTTATAGGCGTGCAGTTCGCCCTTCATAAAACCGGTGGAAATAATAAGTAAATCCTTATGGATTATGGGCTTGGCCACATTAGAAAAACCTAAAATCCCATAATTTATTTTCCATAGTTCTTTTCCATTATGCGGGGCATAACCATAAATCCAGTCTGCACCCGTTGAAATAAGAACGGGGCCTTTTTCAGTTTCGGCAATCATTGGGGTGGCATAAGCTTTCTTTGTCTGAGGATTTTCTTTTAATTTCCCACTTCTCTCAGTCTGCCAGATGAGTTTCCCGGTCCGTTGATCCAAGGCAACCACACTTTGTTTGTCTGTCCCATCTAAATGAAAAATCAATAAATCTTTCCATGCAATAGGGGTGCTTCCGGGACCGTTTTCATGATGAATCTGAAGATTTGGGTCCTGATTTTTCCAGATCAAATGACCGGTTTCAGCGTTTAGGCAAGCGGTACCAAAGGTCCCAAAATGAACAAACAATTTACCCTCAACTAAAAGAGGAGATGGGGATGCATAACTATTAAGCCGGTGAATCGCTTGTGGGTTTCTTTGTTCAAAAACCTTCACTTCTTTGAGAATATTACCAGTGATAAGGTCTAGCTGGATGGCGAGGAACTTGACTTTTGAGAGGTAATGCAAACCGGCGGCACCAGGAAATTTGCTTTCTTTGACTCGCTCTTCCTTTTCAGCTTTGGTGGCCGGAGTTTCCACTGCACTGGTTAGCCATATTTTTCCGTTTTGAACAACGGGTGAGGAATGTCCTTTGCTTGGGAGAAGAAAGGTTTTCCAGGCAATATTTTGGTGCTCGCCCCAGCGAATGGGATAGCTTCCATTCTGAGCATGACCATCACCATTTGGGCCGCGCCATTGTGTCCATTCAGCTTCTCCTTGTACCCAGAAAAATGTGCACAGAAAACTTACTAAAAAGAGGAGTGTTTTCACTGGGTTGGACATACTTTAACCCTAAAGAAACGAACCATTGATAAAAGCCTGAAATGTTTACCTACTCTTAAGCAATAACCGGCTTTACCACATGTCCATGAACATCGGTCAGACGGAAGTAGCGTCCCTGAAATTTATAGGTCAGACGCTCGTGGTCGATGCCGAGCAAATGAAGGAGAGTGGCGTGGAAATCATGTATATGGACTCCATCATTTACCACATTGTAACTGTATTCATCGGTTTGTCCGTGGGCATATCCAGGTTTTACTCCGCCACCTGCCATCCATAGAGAAAAACATCTTGGGTGGTGATCACGTCCAAAATTCTTTTCGTTAAATTTTCCTTGGCAGTAATTGGTTCTTCCAAACTCTCCGCCCCATACAACCAAGGTATCCTTGAGCAAACCTCTTTGTTTTAAATCCGTAATCAGAGCAGCCGATGCCTGATCGGTTTGCTTGCACATATCTTTAATTTTACTAGGCAAGGCACCATGGTGGTCCCATCCCTGGTGGTAGAGTTGTACAAACCGCACATCTTTTTCAACTAATCTTCTAGCGAGTAAGCAATTGGCGGCAAAAGTACCGGGAATGCGGGCATCTTCGCCGTAAAGATTATAAGTTGATTCTGGTTCCTTGGAAAAATCAGTAACATCAGGAATGGATGCCTGCATGCGGTAGCCCATTTCGTACTGGGCAATACGAGTTTCAAGGGCTGGATCTCCAGTTTTTTCGAGCTGAAGTTCGTGGAGTTCCTTAAGACGATCTAGCATGAGCCTTCGGCCATTTGCAGATACACCTTCGGGACGGTTTAGGTAGAGAATAGCATCCTTTTCAGAGCGAAAGCGGATTCCTGCATGCTTGCCGGGAAGGAAGCCATTTCCCCAGTACCTCGATACCAAGGGCTGACCTTTTCCACCTTTCGTGACTAGGGTAACGAAATTAGGCAGGTTGTCGTTCATTGAACCCAATCCATAGGATAGCCAAGAACCGATAGTCGGTCTTCCTGGAAACATTGAACCTGTCTGCATGAAGGTAACCCCAGGGCCATGGTTGATCGCTTCAGTGTGCATCGAATTGATCACACAAAGATCATCAGCTACCTTGCGGGTATAGGGAAGTAAGTCGCTCATCCAGTGACCACTTTGCCCATTTTGAGCAAAAGAGAATGGGGAGCCAACCAAAGGAAGACTCGACTGGTTACCGGACATTCCCGTTAGCCGTTGTCCCTGACGTATAGAGTCTGGTAGCTCTTGTCCAGTTTCCTTAATTAATCTGGGTTTGTGGTCAAATAGATCAATTTGGGAAGGGGCTCCTGACTGGAAAAGATAAATGATTCTTTTCGCTTTGGGAATGTGATGAAGGCCAACTCCACTGTCCGCATGAAGAATACTGGCTAGAGCAACCCCTCCTAAGCCTCCACCAAATCTTTGCAGGAAGCTTCTACGGTTCATACCCAAGGGAGAGTCATATCCAGTGCAATAATCTGAAGGAGTTTTCATTGGGTCATTTATAATGGTTATCGCTTGGAGGTACTTTCGTCAAAATTCATCAGGGTCGACACCAGTGAGGTCACGGCAGCACTGTAGGAGGGATTTAGAGTCTTAGTTTTTACCTGTCCCACCCCAAGAAAAGCATGGGATTGATTTTGGTCCTGGTATACTTCGATCTGCTCGTTGAGCAGACGATTCAAGATACGAGTTTCCTCTACAGTTGGCTTTCTGCTGGTAAGCATACGGAATGCATCGGTACTGAGAGCTTCACCATTACCAACCCCGTGCTTTTGAATCAATTTTTCCGCAGTTGCTCGTGCAGCTTCCACAAATTGTGGGCCATTTAAAAGTACTAGACTTTGGGCAGCAGAATCGGTTCTTTCCCTCTTTACCATACATATATCCTTCTTGGAGGAATCGAGAGCCATCATCACTGGGGAGGGTGCAGTTCTTTGCCAATAGGTGTACAAGCTTCTTCGATGAATGTTAGGGGGAGTATCTGGTCTGCTCGGCTTAAAGGATGTCTGGAGGTCGTAGGGTCGTACACTTGGTCCACCAACTTTCTTGTGCAGCAAGTCTCCGTAAGCGAGAGCAGAATCGCGGATCATTTCAGCGGGCCATCGGTAAGCAGAAGATCTGGCAAGGAGTAGATTCTGAGGATCTTTCTCAAAGTCATCTTTGGTAATTTTGCTACTTTGTCGGTAGGTGGAACTAAGTACCATATTGGTAAGCAGATGATGAAGGTTCCATCCAGAGGAAATAAAATCTCGGGCCAACCAATCCAGAAGTTCAGGATGACTGGGCGGTTTGCCCTGGCTTCCAAAATCCTCACTGGTAGCTACTAATCCCTGGCCAAAAATCATTTGCCAGTAGCGGTTTACGGTTACCCGGGCGAATAGTGGGTGGTCTTCTTCAGTCAACCATTTTGCCAGTCCGAGTCGATCCTGAGGATAGTTTTCATTCAATCGGGGAAGAGCAGTCGGGGTCTCCCGGAATACTTCTTCCGTTGGTTCTGAGTACAAGCCACGATCCAGTATGTAAGTTTTACGGGGCTCTGGCATTTCTTTCATTACCATGATCTGCCCAATTTTCTCTCTTTGTTTCCCGAAGGAAAGCCGTTGGTCATACAACTTTTTTTGAAGGTTCAAAACTTTTGGATCTACTGCTCGAGAATAGATGGAAAATAAGGACTGATCATCTAACTCGATGCCTTGATTTGCCTTGTTTTGTTCGGCTAAGATTTTGATTTCTGCAGAAGTGAGAACACGGTCATAGATGTAGAATTCATCCAATATCCCATTTTTGAAGCCCTTATCTCTCATGCGTTCGGCAAAGCCAAAGGGAGCGGGTGAGGTAATAGGTCGGGTTAGGCAATCCCTCACAATTTCAGGTTCAATCAATTTTCCGTTTTCTAAAAGTTTGAGTCCTGCGGCCTTACTTGAACCGTCATAGGTAAGAGAAACATGCGTCCACTCATTCAAGGCTAGTTGGTTGGCTGAGCGAACCCGAATAGCGTCACCGGGCCAGAAATGAATGAGGGCAGCGGATAATTTTCCTTCTTCGATCAGAATTTCAAAACCACGGCTGGCAGCATCGGTCCATGCCTGCGATTTTCGAAGCACAACCGCCCTCTCATGGTTCATGGTAGGTTTAATCCAAAACGCCACACTGAACGGTTGATGGCGGTTGAAGTTTGCAAATTCTTTAGGGAAATTCAGGGCGTCATCTCCCGAAAATTGTATGCCTTGGCCAATCTTACCCTCGCAGGTTTTGTTGTTGTGATTGGTATTGGCAGAAAGTTTGGAGTTAACGGGGTTTGGGTATTGGTTTCCTTTGCGGTTATCAAAGGATAGGTAGGCGATGGGCATACCATAAGAGGTAACATTTTGATCATTCGACTGAACAAAATATGAATAGCTGCTCAATCGCTTACTATTGGTTGTTTGTTTCCAGTTATTAAAGGATGCACGAAGTTCATCGGACCCCAAGTATTGCTGGAGATTATTTTCCGCATCTTTTATTTTCTGATCACTGGGTAAATCAGCAAGTTCAAGTGCAGGGGTGGGGGTCGGGTTTCCCATAAATGCATGAAGACCAGCCTCATCAATATTGTTAAAAAAGGCCGAAAGAGAGAAATAGTCCTTTTGCGTTAAGGGGTCATACTTGTGATCATGGCATTTAGTGCACTCCATGGTCAGACCAAGGAAGGCAGTCCCAAAGGTATGAACGCGATCTGATACATATTCGATTCGGAATTCCTCCTCCACACTACCACCTTCAACCTTTTGGGAATGCAAACGGTTAAAGCAGGTGGCGAGAATTTGATCCCGCGTGGCATTGGGTAAAAGATCCCCCGCAATTTGCTCAGTCACAAATTGATCGTAAGGCATGTTCTTTTTGAAAGTCCGAATGACCCAGTCCCGCCATTGCCAAACTTGCCTGCCCTTGTCTACTTGGTATCCAAAAGTGTCTGAGTACCGAGCCACGTCCATCCACTCCGCGGACATACGCTCAGCATACTCATCTGATTTGAGTAAACGTTTCACCACCTTTTCATAGGCATCAGGTGTTGGATCGATCATGAATGAATCCAGTTCCTCAATCGTGGGAGGAAGCCCGGTAAGATCAAAGGTTACTCTACGCAACCACAACGCCCGGTCAACTTCAGGACTTGGTGAAAGGCTACTGTTTTTTAGTCCTTCAGCAATGAAGTGGTCGATTGGATTTAAGGGGTTTGGATGATTGCTTTGGGGGATTTTAATGGTTTGGGGCAGGTTTTGAAAAGACCAGTGTTTATCATATTTACCGCCCTCCATTATCCATTGGTCCAAAAGTTTCTTTTCCTCTTCTGTTAGAGGATGCTTACTTTCCGGAGGAGGCATCAATTCAATCTCATCATCGGTATGTATTCGCCAGTGAATTTCCGAATCCTCCAAGCTGCCTGGAGTAAGACCAACAAACCCATTATGCTCTTTGATCGCATGCTCTAAAGTATCGAGCCTGAAGTCTGATTTTTGGTTTTTGGCGTCTGGACCATGACACTTAAAGCATTTGTCAGAGAGAATAGGTCGAATCTGTCGGTTAAAATCGATCTTCGCATAGATAAGGTTAGCAGAGCACAAAATGAGAGCCAAGATGGCTAGTAATCTCCGACACTTAGATATAGGATGTCTCATTATACCTTAAATTCTTAAAGAATTTAGTGACTGAGCCAAGCGAAAGCACAAGTAATCTGAAATTTTAATAGCCGAAGTTAACTCCTAGAATTTTTTGATGTGACACCTGTATAAAGAACTGGGAGAACTGAGGTTTGAGCAAAAACAAGAAAAAATACCTTCAAAACCGGATCGCAGGATCTATCTTTTCGGGCGGTGGTCTGGGAGATGTCGGTATTGAATGGGGGAATGGTATTCCAGTGTTGGCTGCTTGCGAATTGCTGCCCTCAAGAGCCGCCTTGATCCGTAAGAATTTTCCTCAGACTCATGTTTTTGAGGGAGATATCTGGAATTTGAAAAACGACTATATTAGCTATTTCCGGAATAAACTATCAGGTAAACCACCCTGGTTGATTACCTTATCACCACCGTGCCAGGGAATGTCATCCAATGGAGCGGGAAGAATCTCGGCTGCGATTCGTGAGGGGAAAAGACCCAGGGAGGACGAGCGCAACCGCTTGATTTTACCCGGCATTGAAGTACTCGAAGCTCTTAAACCGGACTGGTTTATATTGGAAAATGTAAGGCGAATGCAAAATACCATCATTCGTAACGAACAAAATCAGCCAGAAAATATCCTCGATTGCTTAACAAGAAGATTACACCCATTGAGTTACTCCATTCGTTCCTCCATCTTGGACTTTCGAAACCTCGGTGTTCCTCATCATCGGGAACGTTTGATTACAATAGGATGTCGAATTCCAGAAATTACCTCTCAGTTTTCGCCAGAGAAAGAAATTTTTTCCAAGACGATCAGTCCGCTGCACCCTCCATATACGCATGGTGGACAAAGTCAGCCTCCATGGATTACTCTTCGTGATGTAATTGGTACTTTACCTTCATTGGATTCCCAAAAAAAGTGTATAGACGACCTTGATCCCTATCACTGTGTGCCTAGTTGGAATGATCAGCAGTACTTTTGGATGAAGCACACTCCAGAGGGGCAGACTGCTTTTGATAACTCTACCTGTATTGCCTGTGGCAAAGATAATGAGCAAACTTCGCAAATTACCTGCAAATTTTGTAAGCATTCACTACCTGTTCCGCAGATTAAAAAGTCTGGGGCTTCTAGATTGGTAAAGGGATTTCGTTCCTCTTACCGTAGGATGTGGTGGGATAAACCAGCGGGTACTATTACCATGAATAGTGGGGTGATTTCGAGTGATTTAAAGGGACATCCAGGACAGAATCGGGTTCTTTCCCTGCGAGAAATAATAAAATTATCAACCCTTGATAATGAACGATGGGGGAGAAAGTTCGATTTTTCGGGAATATCTCTGGGGAAATTGGACAAAACAGGTACATTTTCACCGCGCTTGGTCAGGGAGGTGATTGGAGAGTCGATTCCTCCTCTAGCTATGGAGCGAATTGTCAATCATTTGATCAATCTGGAAGATATATGCAGATAAAAAAATGGCCCGTCCTCGTTAACCGAGGGACGGGCCTAAAGCCAAGAAAGCCTACCCCAAAACTTCCTTGGATAATTAGATTTAGGGGGATGGGCACAAGTTGGTCAACTGCGATTCCCTGATGAACAATGACACCGACATAAACAGTTCCCTAAATGTATGGGAACAAGTAAATAAGGATACAAATTGGCGGTAAGAAAACTTATTCGCACCGATAATTGCAAACTGTGAGCAAGGAGAATCTGCCACTCTCCCAAGCTAGTGTTTAAGATGGGAAATTAGTATTCGGTGCTTATTTGACCTGGCTGAGGAATGGCGTAGCTTCCATCAGCTTTTGCCAAAAGTGGGGAAGGGGAGTCGCCATCCACAATATCATCAATTCCGGCACAGAAATCATGCGAACAGTTCAACATCTCATCGTAAGTAACTTCACGACCAATATGAGAAGCCATACGACCCATGGAGGTAACCACACTTGCTGCAACTCCTCTTTCGACCTCATTGTAAGATTTATCATTCACAATCGCGTCAAGCAGGTGATCCCACTCGTCGACATAAGCACTGTTCTCACGACGTGGACGTCCACCACCCTCGGTTCCAAACATCCAAGAAAGTTCACTTTTGGGTCCTTGGCCTTTGTGAATTCTGGCTTGAGATGCATGTCCACCAGGGCCTGAAATTAATGCATATCCTTTGGTCCCATTAGCATGACTGGCGAATTCCTGATAACATTTGTTCATGCTTCTTCCTTGAAAGTAGAGTTTGGTGTCGTCTGGGAAGGTGTATTCAACCGAATAACTGTCGAGATTTTGGTCGATCTCATCCCCACGGAAGTGACGACCACCAAGCCCCATTGCTTTTACCGGCCACATTCCTTTCATCCAGCAACACTCATCGATGTTGTGAATATTAAAATCACTGTAAACCCCTCCACTTAGCCAGAGAAAGCCATGAAAGTTTTTGATTTGGTACAACAAATCACTCATTTCTTTATCTTTGGTATCCTGCTTTCTCTTATCCCAGCCAATAAGCCTGCCCTGCATTCGCACAGCTTTGAGATAGAGAAGTTCTCCAAGTTCACCGTTATCAATACGGTCTTTGAGTTCGATACGGGCCTCACTGTGTCGGCACATTAAACCAACCCCTACCTTTAAGTTTAACTTTTTTGCTTCCTCATTGGCGGCGAGAATTCTCTTGGAGGAAGGTCCGTCTGGAGTCACTGGCTTTTCCATAAAAACATTGAGTTTTTTCTGGATGGCATATTCATAGTGAGGGCGGCGAAAAGCACAGGGAGAAGCAAAGATGGCAATATCCCCAGCATCAAGAGTATCCATTGCCTTTTTGTAGGAATCAAACCCAACAAACTGACGATCTTCGGGAACATCCATTTGAGCGGCATACTTCGCAGAAAGTCCTTTGCGGCTTTGCTTAACTCTCCAATCAAAAACATCTGCCATTGCATGGAGCTTCAACTGGCAGTAAGGACCTGAAGCATCAATGGCATTCGCAACCGCACCTGTCCCTCGACCACCGCATCCAATCAGGGCAATCTTTTTGGTCGAACCACTTTGTCCATGAACATGGGGTAATACCATACCAGCCAGAGCACCCCCAATGGCAACTTTACCAGAGGTACCAAGAAACTGTCGGCGTGATAAGGGGGATGGGAGATTAGGCTGGGTTTGGTTCATGGATCGATATTTTTTTCGTTCATTTGAGTTTGCAAAATACTTTTGGGCAACAGATGTAAACTATGGCGAAAATTCCGATATTTTGACAAGCCTAGATTCTCTCCTTGAATCAAACGGAAATTGTGACCTTTCAAGTTCAATTAAGGACTAGGGTAAGGATTTGAGGAAATTTAATACAATTGAGTGAGCTTTCTCTAGTTCTTCTAAATCAATCCATTCCTTCTCTGCATGTGCTTGATCAATATCGCCTGGACCAAAAACTAGAGCAGGAGTACCGCCCATCGAAAGCGGTGATGCATCGGTAAAATAAGGAACTCCTTTCGTTTGATATTTATCTGCACATTTGAGAAGGAGTTTTGGGAAAGGAAGGTCTTGGTTTGTCTGAAGTGGCGGGCAGGGCACCGTTCTGGAAATCTTGATAGTTGGTGCTGATTCTCCGAGTTCACCGAATAAATCATCCAGTTCTTTGATTACCGATTCAGGGCTTTCGCCTGGAATGGTTCTTCGGTCTAATTCTAACTGGCACCTTCTTGGCACAATATTGGGCTGATCCCCGCCTTTTATTGTACCTACACTCAAAGTGGGCCTTCCAAGCAGGGGGTCACTCTTCGAATTTAGACTATTTTGATACTCTCCAAGCAGGAGGTTCATCGCTTGATGCATTTTTTCAATGGCATTTATTCCTTTTTCAGGAGTGGAGCCATGAGCAGATCTACCAGTTGTTTCTAATTGTATCCACAGACTTCCTTTGTGTGAAGAAATCACTTCTAGTCCGGTTGGTTCTCCAACAATCGCTAGATCGCCCGTAATCGTACTTTTCGCAAATGCCCGCGATCCGGCCTGAGCAAATTCCTCGTCTACCAACCCCACAAAAATAATCTCGGTTTCCAGGGGGCGTTCAGAAGATGATGCAAGATCCAACAATGCCTGAAAAAAACTGGCTACTGAACCCTTGGTATCACACGCCCCACGCCCATGTAATTGATTCCCGATAATTTTTGGAGTGAATGCCTCGATTGGGGCAGGAACAACATCCAGATGAGGGGCAAGTAATACACGATACTTCACTTCCCCTTCCGGGGTTAAGCGGACTAATAAATTATCTCTACCAGTCTTAACCTTTTGTCTTTCCGTTAATAACCCCGCATTTTGGGAAGTTTCCTCAAGAAAGGCAGTTACCGGTTCCTCGCCGTATCCGACGGATTTCTGATCCAAGGATGGATTGATGCTCGGTATTGAGACAAGCTTGCTCAATAATTTAACTACAGGGCTCTCCGGGTACATCGGAGAAATTTCTCAGTAGTTTCTAACTACAGCAAGTAGTAATTTCCCAATGCGTGGAGATCTGAGTGGTGCTTGTGGATGTACTATAATTTCTCGACGAAGAATCTTCGAAAATCAATTTTCATATCCCGGTTGCCATGTAATTGAATCCCAATGGGGCCTTTGGGAATGGCCCGGGGTGATTGGTAATCCAAAATTTCATTACCCGCAAGGTTTACGCGGTATCTAGGCCCTTCACAGATAATCGTCATTTGATTCCAGTCCTTGCTGCTAAGCAATTTATCTACTCCCTTTGCGTGTTTGGGATACCCCAATCCGGGAATGTAGGGGGAACCGGTCATATCTCTTTTAAGTGACCCAGAAATACCAATTTGAATTTGGTCATTATTACGAAGCTCGATTCCTGAGTCTATGTTTCCTTCTACAAAACGAAATTCGAAGCTACAACGGAAGTTAGAAAAAACTTCCTTGGTTTTAAGGACAGAATGTTTTCTGTTGGGGCTGCTTCTTAGCTGAAGCACACCAGCTTCAACTACATACCAATTATACTGATTATTTCCTTTGGGGACAAGAAATTGGGATAAGTCATTACTGGACAGTAGATTACGAGAAGCATTTTTATCTGCATAGGACAAGCTACAGAACGATAACAAAAGGGTGCATAACCCAAATTGTGTTATCCTAAGAAGGGAAAAGTTATGCATACATAATTCCATAAAGGATAAATTTGTTCTGAAAACATAGTTCATGCAAGAATTGAATTTGTTCATACCATCGTCACGATTTTGTACTTTATAAGCACTTTTATCTTACAGCGAAAAATAAAATTTAAATTGACTTAGCTAAGTAAACACAAAGACTAATTAAATGCATACGATTCATTATGCAAAGACTCACCTATCCAAATTATTGGAACAGGTTGAAGACGGAAAAGAAATTGTCTTAGCCCGTGGACGGAAACCCATTGCCCGGTTAATTCCCTGCTCGGAAATCAAAAAAAATGATCGTCCGAAAATAGGTGAAACTACATCTAAGTCATTGAAGGTTAAGGAGAAAAGAGAAGTCGCGGGCAGGGTTGGTGATACAGTGGTTTATTTTTGATGAGGCTGTTGCTCGATACATTTACTTTTGTCTGGATGACATGTGATCCTTTTAAATTGAGTCGTGCCGCTAAAGAGGTACTCGATGATCCATCCAACCGATTTTTTCTTAGCGATGCATCGGTTCTGGAAATATGTTTAAAATATAATGATGGAACTCTGGAGATGCCAGAAGCACCCCGTTCATGGATCAAAAAACAGTGTAATATCTGGCAAGTACGTTCCTTAGCAATTACCAGAGAGCACAGTTTTCGTCTTTCTGAGCTTCCTTATCATCACGACGATGCAATCGATCGTATCCTAGTTGCTACTGCTCTTGCGGAAGAATTACCAATTGTAACAGAAGACGAGAATATCAAAAAATATCCTGTAAGTATAATTTGGTAAACCCTCGTGCATCAATGACCTACGATAGGGCATAATGGAAACTCTGGAAACTTTTGTAAAAGTATTTTCTTAAGTAAATACCTTTAATATAGAGATATTTATTAAGTTTTAACTTTCTTATCTTAAGTCCTTGGTGATATATCTCAGTCAAAGTGTTTTTCGACAGAAGTTTTCATTGCTTGTATACTTTCTCGTCTTTTTTCAAAAGTTTTGATCCCGTATTGCTTGAAGTGTTCAATGATATCGTTGCTGTCGTTTTGAAGCCCTTTATCTTGGCTGTTTGCAAGCCAGGACTCTAATTGCTTCTTAAGTCGATGATGAACTTTTTCAAAACTAATTTTTCCTATAAGATTCACGGTTTCATAGGGATCGTTCTCAATGTCATACAATTCTTCACTCTCCAAAGGGATAAGTAACTTTGATTGAATGGGAGTAAGTAAATTCTTTTCTCCCATTATATTTAATAAGTGGTAAATCGGATGTGTTGATCTGCGGTATGCGGTGGTATTTCCGTTGATTGATCCTGCGGTTTTATAATTACGAATATATTTGTACCTTTTGGATCGGATTGCTCGACTGCAAATATCCACATCTCCGAATCGGTCAGCAGCGGTGTGTATAAACTTACGGGACTGAGAATTTTTCTGGAGGAAGCTTCTTCCTTGCATCCAATCAGGAATGGTACCTCCGGACATGACTAATGTTTCAGCAACTAGATCAATGGCACTTATGAGGGATGAGTTTTTGGTGCCTGATTTGTATCCTAAAGGATGTTTTATTCCCGTAGGATAAAAAATGATTAGAGGAATATGAGTCCCACTATCGTAGAGCCAGTTTTTTCCACGAATCATGGGTCTGCCATGATCTGAAAGAATGCAAATGATGGTGTTCTTTTCGAGGTTGTCTGCTTGAAGCTGCTTAATGATTGCTCCGACTTGTTTATCGAAACGGTTGATGCTTTCGAAATATCCGGCCCAATCATTTCTTGTTACCGGGTGATCTGGATAGTAAGGAGGAATTACGATCTTCTCTCTGGGAATATTTTTTGCAGGATAGAAACCCCTGTGGGACTCCCTGGAGTTGATTTGAGCAAAGAATGGCTGGTTTTTGACTAACTTTTGCCATGAGTGAGTATCCCAGGATTTCTTGGATGTTTTAAATTGCCAGTCATCCTTTCCCGTTCCACCAAGTCCCTTAATATTTCCTGTGTAATATCCTCTTTCGCCCATCAATTGAGGCAATGTTTTCACCGCTGGAGGAAGGGTAGGCATGAGTTCCTTGCTGTAACGCATGTGATGAGCGCCTAGGGTTGTTTGGAATACACCAGTCGCAAGGGCTGTTCTGCTTGGTGAACAGGCAGGACTGGTGGTGAAGACATGGGTGAATTGCATCCCTTTCTCTGCTAGACCATCAATGTTCGGGGTTTTGACTACTTGATTACCATAGCAACCGAGATCGGGTGACATATCTTCTGCAATAATCCAGACGATGTTTGGCTGATTCGAATCTTTGCCATGCAATCCTGCTGAGAAGAGTAACAGGATAATACTAATTGATAGAATTATATGTAGGCATCTCATGGCTAGGTTTTTTTCAAATCTAATATTATTAAAACAATAAAAGGGGATGTATATTATGGATCCGCTTCGAATTGATATGTTGATCAGAGAGAAATAGAGGAAGAGGAGTCAGGAATCTAGTTTACTAAAACCTTTCCTGCAAATGATCATAACTCATAAATCTTCCGTTTCTTCTTTTAATTCCTGGATATATTTTTCCGGATTTTTCTTAAATTTTGGAATGCATGGTTTGCAGCAGAATTTAAATTCCTGGTCATTGTGGATGTAGGACACTGGTTCTCCCATGTCGCCCAAATCACTTCCACCAACGAGGCAATAATCCAAGGGGTAGGGTTTGGCGTCTCCCTGCTGTCCGCAGCCAATAAAGAGGGGGAGCATACTCAAATGAGAAAGAGTTACTAAAAGGATTTTATGTTTCATAATTCGAACTATTCTCGCACCATTCTGAAAAGGTCAAATAGAGAATACCCAAAATATTTTTAAAAAATCTTGCAGTTAAATCGTTGATTTTTGCTTTTCGGTAGCACTGTAACAAAAGTGTTGCTAGTAGTCATCTCAAGTTACAGGTCAGCACATACACATGTATGCGATTTTTAACCTTACCTTTACAACCTATTTAGCCTTCTTTAGAAACTCATGTATCTCTATCGCAGTCAGTAGGTGACCTCGTTTATCCATATGCTTATCTTTTATATGATGAGAGTTATCCCGAAATGGTGTCGAGTTAATGAACTCTATTCCTTGTTCTTTCAATCTGCCAACTAAAAGGTTGACAGAATTTTCATAAGCATCTGAGACCTTACCATCATATCGAAAAGTAGGTATAACATAAGCGTACAAATCGATATTTTTACTATCTAAAAGTTGTTTTATCTTTCGCCAAACAGAAACATGAGTTTCAATATACAAGGGGTGCAATTCGAGTTCAAAAATCAATCTTTTCGGAAGAGAATTTGACTCAATCCTATCTATGCCGTTTTTGTTCGAGATGGATTTTTTTGCTTTTACAAGCAATCGTAAAATAGCTGAATTTTTCACCAACCAGAATTTTAAAGACGATGGTTTAGGTGACGGCATAACTTGATAATTTCTATCGAAATGATTGTTATTTATCCTGTATCCTAGCATAGCGGAATATTGGGGATGTAAAATATCTCCCTCTACATCATTGTAAGGAAGATATCCAATAAGAACCGCCTTTGGTTTAATACCTGTAGCAAGCAAATCTAATAAAACTGAATACTGGTATACAGTAGAGCTTCCTGTTACAGCACAATTGTATGTATTAAGTAAAAATTTTTCTTTAAGAACATCTGAAAACCGATCCTTTTGTTCTACATAACCCCAAGTGTGAGAATCACCAAGTATTAGCAAATCAATAGATGAGTCAGTCGATATCTCGTCTTCAAAAAAGCCCAAAGAATTAGTTTTTATATCGTAAGTCAGATCAGCGAATCTATGAGTACCAGAAAAATTTGGAGTAAGAGACATACCCTTAATAGGATCCTCAATAAACATCCCTTTTGGATAGCTGTAGCCATGAACTACACTAAACTTCTCAAAAACCCTCAATATTATTTCTGCTAATATGAGTGCAAATAGAACACTTATCGAAACTATAAATAATCTATGAATCCAACTCATAGCGTTCCTCATAATTTTCTTTAAGTACTGCGTCTCGCTGTTCTTTGTAAGGCATGTAATTACCAACTGCTAACACATCAATTACTGTACTCATAAAGTACCTGAGTGCCTGTGTTGGAGTGCAAATAATTGGTTTGCCGCACATGTGAAATGAAGTGTTAACAACAACTGGACAGCCGGTCTTTACTTTGTATTAGATTTAAATTCAATTTCAGGGAATTTGCTTTTGATCTCCCACTGCCTTCATCGAGTAGTAAAATGCTCGAAATGTTCGACTTGGATTTACTTTGTAATCGGGGTTTTAAAGTTACAGCCAAGAATGAAGAAAAAAAACGTTCAAATGAGAAAGAGTTACTAAGAGGATCTTATGTTTCATAATTCGAACTATTCTCGCACCATTCTGAAAAGGTCAAATAGAGAATACCCAAAATATTTTTAAAAAATCTTGCAGTTAAACCGTTGATTTTTGTGCTTTTCGGTAGCCTTATAATTAGCGATGGATTCTTCTGATCAAAATACCCATAGCAATGAGGCCTTCCTGAAGCTTTTCCTTAAGAACGAGAGCGGCTTAAAAGCATACATTCGTTCCTGTGTTATTAAACCTGAGGAAGTGGACGAAATCATGCAGGAAGTAAGTTTGGTTGCATGGAGGAAATTCGAGACGCTTGAGCAACCAGAAAAGTTTGGAGCATGGGCCTGCTTGATCGCACGGTTTGAGGTTTTGAAATTCAGAAGAAAGAAGGCCCGGGACCGATTGGTTCTGGACGAGGATATTATTGCAAAGATTGGAATCGATGCCGAGGAGCAGGTGTCCCGTAGACAGTTGCAATTATCTGCCTTGGATAAATGCCTGAAAAAGTTAAGGCCACCGGAGAAACAATTGGTTAGGCAAGCGTACACTCCCAAAGTCACGAAGAAGGAATTGGCAGAAGAGTTTGGTCAGACTGAAGCGGCTTTTTATCAAAAACTCGCCCGTATACGTATTAAACTTCGTGATTGTATGAACCATAAAATGATCGCCATGAATACAGGAGTTTCAGCATGACTGAGGAAGATAAAGAGTTAGTACTAGAGTATCTGGACGATCGTCTTTCAGCTTCGAAATTTGATTCCTTACAAACTCTTTTGAGAGAGAATAAGGATGCCCGTTCTTTTCTTTTAGATTTGAGCACGATTGATACGAAACTGGATGATTTTAGTTTATCTGTTGATCAACAGACAAGTGCTCCACTGATCATTCCTTTTTCATGGCGTGAATATACCTGGCCTGTTGTGGCCTGTTTGCTTGTCCTTTTTTTGTGCACTTCAGGATACTTCCTTTTTTCAGATCCTAAAATCGCCACGATTCAATCATGCGAAGATGCAGCCTGGGAGAGTGATTTACCCACTACCGCTGGGTCTGAGCTTACATCTGGTT
>CEVG01038495.1_pt1 | contig 17096 bp, 30 predicted proteins | sample 356511 | NCBI WGS metagenome assembly CEVG01 (sample SAMEA2623426, study PRJEB7988) | marine metagenome | biome: marine biome (ENVO:00000447); feature: surface water layer (ENVO:00002042); material: "saline water (ENVO:00002010), including plankton (ENVO:xxxxxxxx)" | depth 5 m | reverse complement strand
TCAACCTTCGTGCTTATGACTTTGTTTCGCAAGAGATCAGAGCAGCAGAGGATCCTGAATTTGAAACGTTCTACACAAAGAACATCCTATTGAATGAAGGTCTTCGTGCATGGTTAGCACCAGTGGATCAACCGCATGAATCATTTGTATTCCCTGAAGAAGTATTGCCAAGAGGTAATGCTCTCTGATATAATTAGGAGGTCTCAGACCTCCTTTTTTATGTCAAAAAATTATGATGGACCCCTCTATGCTCCATGGAGTAAAGTAGTTGAGGGGCGTGGGTTTGATCCAGTAGAGGAACGTAGTAAAAACAAAAACAAAAAAGGAAAAATTTCTAATGAATCTGTCACTCCAAGAGATTGATCATATCTTAAAGGCATTGGAAACAATGTCACCACACCATATCGCAAGGGCAAGAGAGCAATTGGCATCGGGAGTAGTGGACCATCAAAAATTAATTAGTAAAGTAAAAGACTATCGCTATCGTTTAGTATAAATAAAATTGAATATCGTCGCCGCAAACATGTTGGCAAAATCCAACCGCTGTGCTATAATGGGGAGGAGAAATCCTCCCCTTTTTTTATGGACATAGTAATCTACACCCAAGAAGGGTGCTTTTATTGCGGTCAGTTAAAAGAATTGTGCCGAAGGGCAGAAGTATTATATACTACTATTAATGTAGGAACTGACATCACAATGAATGAATTCAAAGGCAAGTATCCACTTGCAACTGGATTTCCCTATGTTATAATTGATGGGGAAGTCGTAGGTGGTCTTGTTGAGACTGCAAGACTTTTTATTAAGAAAGGATTGGTATCTAGTGGAAAAAGATAAACCTTTGTCTATAAATAAAGGCATAGAGCTCATGTTAAGGAGGGCTAAGAAGGACACATATGACAAACCTAAAACAGGTTTAGTAGTTACCAAGACTTTCTCTCTCCTAAAACGTAAGTTCTATTTCAACTTTGAATTTAGGTGGGAGAAGCAATAGCAAACCACTAGGAGTTGAACAATGGCAGACGCAACAATCTTATTTTTCTCAGGAACTTTTTCTTTTTTATTCTTATGTGTAGGTGTTATAGCAGGTTGGACTGCCAAAGATTTCATTCATGATTACATGTGGTCTAGAGATGAGTATCAACAACAAGCACACCCAGAGATGTATGATGAACAAGGTAACTGGTTAAATGAAGAACTTCTTACTGTAAAATTTATTAATGAGGATGACGACGATGAGGCTTTTGATGCATGAGGTACTACAAAAAGTATCAAACGCAAAAACAAAAAAAGAAAAGATCAAACTATTGCAAGAGATGAATTCTTCTGCACTTAGAATGATTCTTATCATCAACTTTGATGATTCTATTATTAGTATGTTGCCACCAGGCAATGTTCCATACACACCTAATGAGGCACCAGATGGTACAGAACATACTATGCTAGAGAAAGAATCTAGACTGCTTCACCACTTCTTTAAGGGAGGATCAAATGTATCTCAGGTAAAACGTGAGAATATGTTTATTCAAATGCTTGAAGGTCTTCCTGCTGGTGAAGCAGAAGTTCTATGTCTTGCAAAAGATAAGAAGATTGGAAAACGTTGGAAGATTACCAAGGCATGTGTAACTGAAGCGTTTCCTTCTATCCAGTGGGGAGGTAGGTCTTGAAGATCATTCATGAAGACTGTGATCCTGAACTAGCAAAAAATAAAAAACTACCAAACAATGCATACCTAATTGAATACATCAAGGAAGGTATAAAAACATATGACATCACAATGTCACAGAAAGCTGTTGACATTTTTGATCATTATTATGATAAGTACAAACAAGATTTTCATTGGTTGAAACAAGCAGATGGTCAATTAAGACCGAATCTCTGGAACGTTGAGAAACCAAAACAACCTGAAAATAAGCGAAGAAGAAAACCTTCTGACGATTAAAGGTTAAAACAATATTAAAGTGTATCCAACTATACATATACACTTGACTATATATTAAAAGTGTGTTAGTATTAACACATACGTTCAGTCTGATGTATGTCAGACCGCAAGTAAGCCGACACGGAACGGAGTCGTTCATCTCATGATTTTATTACTACTCGCTTATGCTTCAATGCATTGTTCGGACGCACTAGTTCTCCAAGAACGAGTACTTTCTGACAAGAACTTAGCTGAACCAGTTAAGTTGGAATTGCTTGAAGTTATAATGGAGGCAACTCCTGAGTGTGCATGGGACGCAAATGTTGACTGAAGGAACGGGTCTATCCACCCTAACCTGAGGACAATCCAATGGCACAAGTCACTTACAGAGGAGTCACTTATGACTCTGAAGCGTACCGTCAAATGGTACAAGTAGAAGCTCAAAAAAGAAACCACGAACTAATGTATCGTGGTATCAAAGTTGAACGCAAGTTCGCTTCAAAGAGCTGATACAAAACTGAATACCAGTTTAGCAATTCCCTGAAAAATTTTTCAGGGAATTTTTTTATGAAAATAGTCGTAATAAATATTAAAACAAAGTGTTGTTATGGATAGGGAAAAACTAAAACTAATTCTTCGTAACATGAAGTCATTAGTTAATGCCTTAGAATCTGAAATATACTCAGACCCAACATCTTATGTGGATAAGAGGGAGAATTATGATGATCCCCTTTGGTATACATCTGAGTACAAAGATAACGATGACGATGATGGATATCCAGACTAATGGAAAACGAAGAGAGAGAAAAACAGAATAAGAGTATTAGAAAATCAGCAAAGAAATTGATCAAGGTTGCGAAAAAGCATCCGACGTGGTATACTACAGAGGAAGTGCGTTACGCAAAAATAATTCGTAAGAGTCTTAAAAAGAATGCAACAAGTGAAACTGGTGTCCGTGACTCCCGAAGCGGAGAAGACAATCGGATACATAGCGAGAGTAAGCAACCCCAAGAACCAGAACAATCCAAACGTAGCAGGATTGCTCAAGTATTGTATCAAGCATGGACACTGGTCCGTTTTTGAGCAAGCCTTCATGAGCCTTGAGATCAATACTACACGTGGTCTGGCAGCTCAAATTTTGAGACATCGTAGTTTCACATATCAAGAGTTTTCTCAGAGATATGCGGATACTAATCTTTTGACTTCAGTAATTCCCGTACCAGAATTGCGTCGTCAAGATACTAAGAACAGGCAAAACTCTATCAATGATATTCCTGAAGAACAAACTAAGTTTCTTCAATCTAAGATTGAAAGATACTTTGCAGAAGGTTCTGATCTTTATAATGAATTGCTCAGAGAAGGTGTGGCAAAAGAGTGTGCTCGTTTTGTGTTACCTTTAGCTACACCTACTAGACTTTTCATGACGGGCTCGGTTCGTTCATGGATCCACTACATAGATCTACGTTCAGCACATGGAACTCAAAAGGAGCACATGGAGATTGCTGAACAGTGTAGGAATATCTTCACGGAACAATTTCCTACTATTTCCGAAGCACTAGAATGGAGTTAAATCATGCCAATGTATGATGTAGTCAACAAAAAAACAGGAGAGAAAAAAACTCTTCACCTCTCTATTGATGATTATGTTAAGTGGAAGGAAGAGAATCCTGACTGGGATAAAAACTGGGAGGAAATGAATCTCTTGGTTCAATATCATAATATGTTTCTTCGTGGTATTCATGGTCATCCAGACCACAAAGAAGATAGTGGTGGAGGTTGGAGGCATGATGATCATGATGCTTTTGGCATACCAGATTCTGAATTTGACAACTAAGGAGAAAAACAATGCCTACATACCCCGTTATTAATAAGGAAACTGGAGAGACAAAGACTCTCTACATGACCATGAAAGAATACTGTACATGGAAGGATGAGAATCCTGAGTGGGACAAAGATTGGTCGCAAGGTTGTGCTGGTGCTGGCGAAGTTGGCGACTGGCGTGATAAAATGACTAAGACACATCCTGGATGGAGTGATGTCATGAAACAAGTTAAAAATGTACCAGGATCTAACGTTCAAGGATGGTAATTAAATTATGGTGAGAAAAGCAAAGACTCCAGTCCCTTCTGGAATGTCAAAGAAACAAATGAAGAGAAGGAAACCTATTAATAGTAGTTACTTTCTTGACATTAATCCCATCACTGAGAACCAAGAAAAGTTCTTTACTGAGTGGGGATCAGACAAGAATCTATTTGCTTTTGGTGCAGCAGGAACAGGTAAAACTTTTATTGCTTTGTACCTAGGACTAAAAGATGTTATTGATGAAGATACCTTTTATGATAAGGTATACATTGTTAGGTCTTTAGTTTCTACAAGAGAGATTGGATTCTTGCCAGGCACACATGAAGATAAAGCAGATCTTTATCAGATTCCATATAGGAATATGGTAAGGCAGATGTTTGAAATGCCTGATGATAATAGTTTTGAAATGCTCTATGATAATCTAAAAAATCAAGAGACTATTTCATTCTGGTCTACATCATTCCTTCGTGGAACCACATTAGACAATGCTATTATTATTGTTGATGAATGTCAGAACTTGAACTTCCATGAACTTGATTCAATCATGACACGTGTTGGACAGGATTCTAAGATCATTTTCTGTGGTGACATCAATCAGTCTGATCTTACTAGAACAAATGAAAGGAATGGCATCCTAGATTTCCAACGTATTCTGGAAAACATGGAAGAGTTTTCTTCAATTGAATTTGGTGTCAATGACATCGTTCGCTCTGGACTAGTTAAGTCTTATCTGATTAGCAAAATGACACTTGGACTTTGATACATGATATTCACTCACCGTAGTGCTGAACCAATAGATATGTCTGCCAAAATGGTAGATGGTCGTAGATTATACTCCACACCTGATGGCAAATTTTATCCTTCAATCACTACGGTGATTAGTAATAATGCTGCTAAACAAAAAAACTTAGCAAGGTGGAGAGCACGTGTAGGAAAAGATAAAGCACAAGCGATATCTAATCGTGCTACTGGACGTGGTACAAAGTATCATTCCATTGTTGAAGACTACCTAAATAATAATTTAACACTTACTGATTACAAAGGTTCTCCTTTACCTGTTCTAATGTTTGAGCAGAGTAAGCAGGATCTTAATCGTATCAGTAATATATTTTTACAAGAAGCAGCATTATACTCTCACAATTTAGAAGTTGCTGGTAGAGTAGATTGTATTGCAGACTTTGACGGAATTTTATCAATCATTGATTTCAAAACTGCCGCTGAACCAAAGAAAGAAGCGTATCTATATGACTACTTTGTTCAGGAGACAGCATATGCTTGTTGTCTTCAGGAAATCTATGGTATTACTGTCAAACAACTGGTAACTATTGTTGCTTGTGAAAATGGCGAGACCCAAGTGGTTATTAAACCACCTAAAAAGGAATACTTGCTGCAACTTATCAAGTACATAGACGAATACCAGACAAAATATGGAAAAGAAAAACTTACTTGAAGATAGATTTATGACATCTGCGAAATTCTCACAGGAAGTTGAAAAAATTGCTGTGACTAATGAAGATATGAACTACATAGATGCAGTTCTACATCTATGTGATCTTAATGAGATTGAGGTGGAATCCGTACCTAAATTAATCTCAAAACCATTGAAAGAAAAGCTTAAATATGAAGCTCAGAAACTTAACTACATGAAAAAGACCAGTCGTGCAAAATTAATGCTAGTGTAATATGTCAGGGGAATTTTTTAAGTCAGAATTAGTCAAGGGAGACATCCAAGAGATGATGGTACTCCAAGAGTTTTGTTTTAAGTCTGCTCAGAATCTCATGCTTCTATCTAAGGAAGCAAAACTAGAGTATTTTGAAGCACTTAAACTACTCCTAGAAAAACAGAAGATCTTTCACACTCGTTGTAAATTGAGTGATGATCCAGAAGCAAAATCTATTGTTGAGAACATGCGTAACTGTGTCATCATGCTAGGTGGAGACTCAAAACTTACAGTAGAGGACATGTTTGATGATCTCCTGACAAAGATCAATGGTTTTGAGGAACAGCTTGACAGGATCAAGTAATCCTGCTATAAATATAGGTGTTGGGTTGACGAATCCAACATGGGAGTGACTGAATCAAACTTGCTGGCAATGGTCTAGTTAAGGTGATGAGTCAGAGGTGGTGCTCGCTGTGGTAACACAGAACTGTTTAACCAGACAGGACTCATGCAGTACAGTAAAAATTTACTTATGTAGAAATGCCCTGTACTTGTAGGTATACATTATTCCTACCTCCCACACCCACCACAAAGAAACGTTGGGCAGACGGAACTGGGAGACTGGTTCGCACGTAAGACCCAACACAATCCAACTAAATCCAAAACAATCTAAAGTAATATGTCATTCGCAGATCTAAAGAAAAAGTCCAGTTCAAATCTACAGTTCCTACAAAAAGAACTAGAGAAGACAGTCAGTAACAAGAACGTTGACGACCGCTTCTGGAAACCAGAAGTTGATACAAGTGGTAATGGTTACGCTGTTATTCGTTTTCTACCAGCACCAGAAGGAGAGACCGTGCCTTGGGCAAAGGTTTACTCTCATGCATTCCAAGGACCAGGTGGTTGGTACATTGAAAACTCTCTCACCACCCTTGGAGACAAGGATCCTGTTGGTGAAGTCAATCGTCGCCTCTGGAACAGTGGTAGCGATGTAGACAAAGATACTGCTCGTAAGCAGAAGCGTAAACTCTCTTACTACAGCAACATCGTTGTCGTAAAGGATCCTAAGCACCCTGAGAACGAAGGTAAGGTATTCCTCTACAAGTATGGCAAGAAGATCCATGACAAGATCCTCGCTGCTATGCAACCTGAATTCCAAGATGAGACACCAGTAAATGTGTTTGACCTTTGGGAAGGTGCTAACTTCAAGTTGAAGATTAAAAAAGTAGCAGGTTTCTGGAACTATGATAGCAGTGAGTTTGATAGTGTTGCTGCTTTGTCTTCAGATGATTCTGAATTGGAAACCATCTGGAAGCAAGAGCACTCGCTAGAAGCGTTCACAGCACGTGAACAGTTCAAATCATACGAAGACCTAGAGAAGCGTCTAAACCTTGTTCTAGGTGCTGCTCCACGTCCCTCAGCACCTTCTGTGGATAGCGAGGAGTATGAACCAACCAACTCTCCTGAGTGGTCTAGTGGTGGGTTCAATGATGCTGATATTAATCCTGCTCCCTCTTCTTTCCGTCAGCAGATGAGTGCTCCTGCACAATCTCCTGTTAAGAAGGAAGCAGTTGTTGAAGATGATGATGCACTATCTTATTTTGCATCTCTAGCAGCAGATGACTAATACAGTTGACCTCTGGGTCAACTACAAAAAAGTTCTTGATGATGTATTCCCTGAGTTTCAATTTGAATCTCGGTGGTGTGAGTGGAAAGGTAAAGGTGATCTGACATTAACAGCAGACATCTTTACTGCTCCACACTTTATAAAATCTAGAAGAGTAGATATTTACAATGAAAAATCAGATATCTACAACAATGTAATCTATCCCAAGACAGGGAGTTACCTTCCCTGTTTTGGTATGGACCTTATGGGGTTTTTTGAAAAGAAAGTCATCATTGTATTTGATTTTCAGCATCCAGTTGAAAAACTTTTGTTTTCATTACCTACTTTACCTAAAGCAGAGAAAGATTATCGGTTCTTTGAGATGGGTAACCATTTTTCAGAGAACATTTTTGTGAGGTATTGTACCTTTGATGAGGTTGATCAATACTTACCTGACTTTAGAAAGTATCTTGAAACGTATCGTAGTATGATTGATGAAGCACAACCCACTGGGGAAGACACATCATTCTATAAAGACTTTGATACATACATGAAAAAACTAGACCCTATCCTTGGATACATGTCTAGTAGATTCGGTGCTGATAATGCTAACCGAATGATGAACGAGTTTTTCTTTCCTTATGCAGAGGAAGACGATTATAAAACTGGCACAAGGGGGTAGACACACCCCCTTTTTTCTTGTATAATTTTAATAGTGGATATACAACAGTGCTTAGCGTTAGTAAGGTTTTTCAATGGACCGAGACAGTCTTGGTTGCATCTACCGTTGTTGTATCAATTGGTACAGGTGCAGTTGCGGTTGCTGAAAGTTCAGTACCACTTGACCTAAATACTTTTATTCTGTCGGTAACACCTCCATACGAATCAGACGACAAGAGGATATATCCTGACAGGGTGCTTGAAGAGGAGCGTAAATCATATCCTGCTGAGGAGAGACATTATGAATAAATGGATAGGCATAGGTCTAGGTGGAGTTCTAGGTCTTACACATATAGGAATGATTGGTATGATTGCCAGTCGCAATAATTTACCAGTCGTTAACTTACCTGTAAATGATTACACATCATACACAGTAGAAGCAGGTAAGGATGGTTACCGAATAGATTACCAAGCAAATGATCCTAAAGTAATGCGTGTGGAAAGGGATCTGCGTAGGAAAGCTGGTTTTCTGGGACTTGGGACTAACACTACCCACACCACCGAAGAGTACACAATGGATGGGTCTCAACACTTGGATAGTAGGGGAGGTGGAACAGGACAAGACCCAAAGTCTGTCGCCTGCATCAAGGCGGTCGGTGGAGGAGAGCAAACGGGAAGGCTTGTCGGCGGTAGCATCGGTGCTAGTATTGCTAGTTCTGGTCTTGCCTCTATTCCTTATGTTGGTTGGGTCATTGCTGGTGCTGCTACGATGATGGGCATGGAACAAGGTGCAGAGATTGGTGGGCAGATGGTAGAAGACATGGATCCTAATTGTGAAACTGAAGAAGAATGAAAAAGATTGCAGATGCTATCTCCCATCCAGTAACAGTAATTAATCTGATGCTTGTTGGATCTCTTGGGGTGATTGAATTTGTTCACACTAAAGCACATCGTAGTCTAGAGGCAGACGTTCACGGTCATGTGCATCAGTTTCTCAGGAAACATCCTGAGACCTGTGACTATATTGAATAGTGAATTCCATAAAACTGGAAAAATTTTTTCAGCAAATTTTTTGTCAAAAAAGTCGTCTAAACTTCAGTCTGTTTTAATCTATTGCTGATGTAATTACTAGACTTGGAATATTGCATTCCCTTTTTAAATTCTGACACAAAAACATTGAAGTATTCTCTCTTTAGAATATAAATGTCTCTCTTCTTTTCGTTTTCAGCAGTCTCATACTCATATGCTGTGACTGGTCTTGATACATTGTTACCAGGAATTGTGATTGATTGACTTCCATCTGAATATGTGAAAGGAGAATCATAAAAATTCTTGTCAACTTTTAGTCCACCTTTTAGGGCAAGGACATCTATACCATCCACCACTCTACCAGACTTTGTTTCAATGGTCTCGTAGTGGTGGATTTTTGAGTATGCGATGTTAACTCCTTGATCATCTACACCATACAAGTCCTCAATATATTTGTCTAATGTATATGTGTCTAGAGGAAATGAGTATAGAGGATTGATAAGATTATTGGTGAGAATAATAACCCAATCATAAAAGGGACTGCCATAGTATAGATTTGCAATGGTTTCTAAGTTAATTCCATCTTGTACAGAATATTTGTTATAGAAAGTTGCATAACCAAATGCATCCTCACTAACCGTATATCTTCTGAAGAAATTTTTAGCAGTAGTGTATTCTGCTTCAGAAAATGGATAGTTAATTGGTTTGTTATCGTATTCTATGTCAGGTATCAGTGAGAAATACATTAAAATCCTCTCTTAATATCGTCTTTGAACAGAACCTTACTTTCTAGGAAGTTTAGTGTTAGTTCTGTTGCTACTGGTTCTCCATCTTTATATGTAGCATAGGTTCCGTCTGAAGTATAGTTCACAGCAACTTTTCTAATTGCACATGGTTTAAACTGCTGAACGTATTTGTTTTCAGATAGTCCTGACATGAATGTAAATTTACATAGGTAAGGAACTCTCATGAAGTTATCCATGTTTGTGAAATCAAATTTTTGTCCTTGATCAGCACCAGTTTCAATACCTTTAAATTTACCAGTCACATCTTGATTGAAACTAATAAAAGTTGTTTCAGTATCTCCCTTGCCACCCCATTGTGGTACAGAAGCATATCTAAACATGAAGCAAATTTTTCTAATCATTTGTGCTTCTGGTGCATTTCTAGGTATCATTTTAAATGTCATACCAATTTCTCTCAATTCAGGTGAGTCGTACAAAATCTCTGCATTAGGATTTAATACAATTCCTTGAGTTGATCCAGTGATATCACCCATGTCTAAGTTACCACCAACACCAGGAATTTTATTTAATAACTGTGTTTGTAACGCAGCAACTATAGCCTGTGTATTTCCTTCAAAATCATTAATTCTGTTTCCAATTTCTGAAAGGTTTCCACCAGCAGCACCAGCAATTGCTGCTCTACCAATAGCACTGAATTGTTTACCATTCCATGTCTGTTGAATATCATTACCTAGATCTTGTGGCATTGGTAAAACAATACCAGAAGTTCCTTCAATTTTTTCAACCTTTAGTTGTGTTGATGCTGTGTATGATGCTTGAGCATAACGTCTTAATGAATTTTGACCACCTGAAGTTAATCTTTGAGAATCTTTACTGAATGGTGGGATATATTTTCCAAACTGAAAGTAAACATAGTCATTATCCCCATCAATGAGATTGTCTGTGGGATATCTTGCCGTCTCTGTTAAAGATGCAGTAGGAACTGCATTTTCTAATGGTTTAACGTAAATGTAATCAGCAGGTGCTGAGGCGTCTTTAACCTCAGTTAAGTTTTGGACACCATCTTTTCCAGATATGTAAGTGTATTGCCTAGATTTTTCTAAGGTTGCTAGGTCTGAAAATTTCCAATAACCTTTGAACTGTCCTTGAGAACCACCATAAAAGATCCACGCACCAGAAGCTGAATCTTGCCAGTAATGTCCTCTTTCAAGGTTACCTCTGGGAGCAGGAAACTCTGATCCATCTATAAGTTTTACGCCACCGTCTGTATTTCTTGCCATGTGTTAGTTTCCTTTTGCCATTTCTCTACTTTGAGAGGATCCATAACCATGAATAATTCGCCTGTCTCTGATCCTATCATAGACACCACCTTTGGTTTCTTCCCATACCATTTCTTTGGTGTAGGACATACGACCTGCTTTACCTTTCACGTTTCTAACAAAGTTTTCTATAGGTAATAGTATTGCTGTCGCCCATTCATCTGATGCTAAGTCCAGTAGATAACCATCAATGTGGTTATTCAGGTATTTATGGAAGCAATTCCTAGGAATGTCAATTCTTCCTTCCATTAATCTTTTGATACACCATACTCTTCTCTTTGGTGACAAGTAATGTAGGTTAGCACCCCAGAACTCTCCTCTACTTGCTTTTACCACATAAACAAGCGGAAATGAATCATAATATGGTAATTTTTTCTTCCCTTTTGCATGATATTCAAACAAATATAAGTGACCAACTACAGGGAATGATCTCAATTCATTTTTATCTTGTTCTACATCTGTTGCTTGTCTTTCTGCTTGTTCTTCCTGAACCATCCTAGATGGTTCTTTTAAGTATGAAAATGCTTCTGTTTTTACTGTGTTTTTATACCAGAGCCAAGTCTGTTTTTCTCCGTTTGCTTTTGCTTTGACTTTTTCAAAGATCGTTTCATAACCAGTATCTTGTGCAATAGTTGGTCTTTGAATGTCATAAAAGCCATAATAGCTGTCCATGTTTTTATACTGCTAAATGATCTTCTGTGAGTATTAAAAATTTCATCTGCCTATCTTCACAGAAGTCCTGAGCAGCGTCCCATTTAGAACGGTTCTTAGCGAACGTCAGGGCAGCCCGTTTATAGGCAGCAGTTCTCTTATCTTTGTCATACGGTGGTTTGGTTTGCTTTTTAGGTTTAATTTCTATAATGTACTTTGCAAATGTTCCTGACTTTTCACGAACTTTTATGTAAAAATCAGGATAATATCTATGAACTCTACCGTCAATTGGGGAACGATATGGTATAATGATTTCTTCACTACCCCATTCAACAATAGATGGAGTATCATCACAATAGATCATGAATTTCCGTTCCCATAATGATCTATAAACTATCCTAGTTGGATTACCACGGTACTTCTTAGGATTCTTTGGTTTATAGTATCCAGAGTACGCCATATATAATATAGGAAATCACATATCTATTTAGAGTGAAAAGAGTAACAAAGATAAACGAATTCATGCAAAAGATTGGTGTTAAGGGAGGTATGTCCCTTACCACTGGTTACCATGTTGAATTTGAATTCAAGAATAAAACCTTACCATTCTTAGAAGAATTTTACGGAGAAAATGGTAAAGATGTCGTTGAAATGTTATGTGATGAAGCACAACTACCAAACGTTGTTGCCACTACAGGAACTCTTACTGGTAGATATCTTGGTGAAGGATTGATCAACTATCCACACACAAGATCCTTTACCGATTTAGGTTTGGGATTTATGTGCGATGCTAAATTAACACCATTGAAGTTTTTGAATGCTTGGTATGAGCATATCTTTGGAGAGGTTTATGATAAAAAGTTTGAATATGAGGACACAATAGAATCTGCAAGGGGTAAATTACCTAGATCTACAAACCGTGTGAATAGATTGTCTTATATTGATGATTATGTGTGTAACCTTAGAATCATGAAAACAGAACCAAATAAAATAAGTTCTGATGGAAGAGCACCTATTGGATATATCTTAGAGAATGCTTATCCATATTCTATTGATGCTGTTCCTCTAGCATACGGTAGTTCTCAGTTGACAAGAGTAACTTCAAGCTTCTATTATACTAGACATACAGTGTTGTATGGTACATCTAAAAAACATAAACGTCAAAATTCAGACGTACCAGACCAACCAGTAAGACCTTTTAATACAGAACTCACAGGAATTTATAATGAACTTGATTTTGATGACCCAGCAGCAGGAAACTTCGGTCTAACTCCTAAGAGAGGTGGACCAATTCCATTGCAAGTAGTTCCTTTTCAGGAGTGAAAATTGACTTTTCAATTCCATAAAACTGGAAAAAAATCTTCGGCAAAAAATTGACTAAAAAAGTTTAATGGATTTTCAAACAATATGTCATGATGGATTCTTTAAGGATCCTGATAAAGTTAGAGAATGGGCTTTAACTTTAAAATATGATCACCCAATAGGAACATATCCTGGTGTTAGATCAAGACCACTAATAGAACTTAATAAAAGATTTTACGAATCCACCACTTCCAAATTATTGGCATTGTGGGGAGATTATAGTAAAAACGATTGGGACTGTCAGATACAGTTTCAGAAAATTAGTAGATTTTCCGATAATCCTGAAATTAACCGAGGGTGGATCCATCAAGATGGTCAAGCATTTTGTGCTGCTGTTGTTTATCTTGATCCTGATGCAAATCTAGATCATGGAACTTCAATTTATAGAATGAAATCTGATGCAGAGAGGAATGCATTGCCTTGGCAGAAAAAAGACTGTGATCCAAAATTAATGCAATTTCATACTGATGTTTTAGGTCCAGAACAAAAAAGAGATAAAAAATCTCTAGAAATATTTGGAAACAACATGAAAATCAATAATTCTATGTTTGAACGTACTTTAGAGGTAAAAAACGTGTATAATAGAGTTATTGGGTATGATGCTACACAGTTTCATGCACAATCAAATTTTCACATGGAGAGTGATGATGAATTTAGATTAACTATGGTTGCGTTTGTGACTAGAATTATTAAACCAGCGACAAAACTATTTGAGTTGAAAAGTCGCTATATATAAATACACGACTTGAAATTATTTTTATGGCATTACCAAAGTTAGGGTATCCCACATATGAATGTGAATTGCCTTCTTCAGGAAAAACTATCAAATATCGCCCTTTTCTTGTAAAAGAGGAAAAAGTGCTTTTAATGGCATTGGAAGCAAATGACGAAAAACAAGTTATTGGCGGTGTTAAAGACCTACTCAAGAATTGTGTTATTTCAAGGATTAAGGTAGATCAACTACCTAGTTTTGATTTGGAGTATTTGTTCTTGAAAATTAGAGCAGCGTCCATCGGAGAGATGATTACTCTTAGTGTGACGTGTCTTGATGATAATGAAACAGAAGTAGAGGCATTAATCAACATTAATGATGTTGAAGTTAAAAAGCAGGAGGGTCACTCTCCTAAAATCATGTTTGATGATACCACTGGTATTATGATGAAATATCCTAGTATGAAGCAATTCATTGATAGGGAATTTCTACAAAAAGATCTAGGTACAGAAGATGTATATGATTTCATTGCAAATTCTATTGATCAGATCTTTGATGACGAGGAAGTTTATGATTCATCAACAACAACTCCAAAAGAGTTTCGTCAGTTTGTAGATACTTTGACTACTAAACAATTTGAGAAGATTCAAGACTTTTATGCTACTTGTCCAAAGTTGAGTCATACTTTTGCAGTTACCAATCCTAAAACTGGAAAAGAGTCTACTTACACAATTGAGGGTCTACAGAGTTTTTTCGCATAGCACTCTTCCAGAACAATTTGGAGGGGTACTATAGAATGAACTTTGCTCTTATGCAGTACCATAAATATAGCTTGACTGAAGTTGAAAATATGATGCCATGGGAAAGGGAAGTATATACTACTTTCCTCATGCAATATCTAGATGAACTCAAACAAAAACAAGAACAAGCGAAAGCAGGTAGATAGTGGCAAATCTAGTTCAAACAGCTCAAGGTGATCTAACCAGTTTTATTGCTGGAAAAATCTTTGATCAAATTAAACAAAAATTTGATCAGGATATTCCTAAGGGATCACCTGAAGTAGAAAAAGCAATTAAGGATCTAGAACGAGAAGAAGAAGTTGATGTTACCTCTATTCCCGTTGTAGATAAACCTCTGCGGAATCAAGTAATCAAACTGTTTGGAACTAGACTTGAAGTAAAGTTAGTTCAACTTGAAGGAAAAGTTGAAGCAACAAATACTGCTATATCTGCTATTGGTGCTGCTATCGTTGATAGTCAAGAACTTATTATCAACCAAAATCAAATTTTGGAAGATAAGTTTGACACTTTATTGGATATATTTGGTACAAAAGCAGAATTAGAAAAGAAAGCGGAGGAAGATAAGAAAGCAGAAAAGGAATCAGCAGAGATCTTTGAACAAGATCCAATGTTCGGTTCATCACCGCTACAGAAAATGCTTGCTCGCTCTAACATGGGAGGGTCTTCGTTAGTTGGATTCTTACTTAGAAGAGCAGGAGCAAAAGTTGCATCTAGGTTGATAAGATCACTTTCAAGAAGATTCATACCTAGAAGAATTAGAGCAAGAGGAAGATTACTCACAAGAGGAATCAGAGGTGTAAGGAGATTACCAGGCAAAGTAAAAACAAAAATTGCTGCTGCTGCCACCTCACGTATTCTTGGTAGAAATGTAGCAGAGAACGTTGGAAAAAAGGCAACAGGAAAAGTATTATCAAAGAAAATTCCTGGCCTTGGTATCGCTGCTGGTATTATATTTGGTATTGAGAGAGCCTTAAAGGGAGACTATACTGGTGCAGGTCTAGAAGTACTGTCTGGAATTGCTGGAACAATTCCTGCTGTTGGAACTGGAACTTCTTTAGGTATTGATGCATATATCATTAAAAGAGATATTGAGAAAGAACTTAGAGGAAGTTATGCTGCTGGTACTGGTCAAACTAAAAAAGGACTCGCAAATTTACATGGTAGAGAGTTAATTTTAGGTAAAAAAGATCAGGATGATATCGCTATGGGATTTAAAAATGCTACTGCCCTTATTGGGACAGTATTGACATCGGTTGCATTAGATGTTGCATCTGCTGCTGGAGCAGAGCAAATGGTTAGATCAGAAATACTTAGTAGTGGGTTGGATGGATTTGAAAGATCATCTGTAAGGTATAAGTCTACATTGGGAGTAGTTCGCACACAAAATAGAGACGAACAGGCAATTGATGAACTTTCTCTTCCTTTCCAAGGAATGTTCCCACAACAGAAATCAGGAACACCTCAAGAAGATGATGTTAGTGGATTTTTTAATCCAAAGAATTTTTTCAATAATTTTGCTGGTGGTGAGGAGTTGCTACCTTGGTTTCAAAAGTCAGGTGCTTTTAGAAGCATGACCAATTTTGTCAATAGAAACAATCCTGGCTATGTAATGATAGACAAGAGTGGAGAACCTGGCGTTGATTTCACTCCAGATGGTTTTTATACTAGAGCATTATTTGATGGTCAAGTTGTTGAAATTGGTCATCAATATAATCCAAAAACTAAAAGAGGATACGGTAATTTTGTAATTGTTAGGCATGAAGATCCTGATAGACCAGGACAAATGTTTGATGCATTATATGCTCACTTCCCCAAAAGTGGAATCTCTGTAACAGAGGGGGAACATGTTAGTCATGGACAAAAACTTGGACTCATGGGAAGAAATAGTGATGATCCAAGAGATATTGGTAGTATTGATGGAATGCACATGAGTGTGGATTTCTTTAAAGTTGGTGGTGGTGGTACATATAACCCAAGAGATAAGAACACTCATTATCCATTTTGGCATGGTATATACAATCATGTTGATCCAAAGTTTAAAAATGCTAAACCAGTAAAAGAGAAAGTACAGACCAATCCTAAACTGGTACAAAAGCAAACAATGACAATGCTTGCTGCATTTGAAGATGTTAAAACTAATGCATACTTAGATACTGAAAATATTCCTACTATTGGATTTGGTGCAACTTATTACCCACCAGGATTTAGGTTGAAGGGAAAGGTGAAAATGGGTGATAAAATCACTATGGATGAAGCTATAATGATCAAGGATAAGCATTATCAAGATCACTTGAAAATTGTTATAGGAGAACTTAAAAACGTTGGTGTGGATCTATATGATTTGCCCGTTGATGTTTCCTCAGTTCTTCTTTCGTTGGCATTTAACTATGGAAGTCTTAGGGGTGCTCATAAAGGAAGCAATACTGTTTTCAACGGAAAAACATTTCCACATTCTCTTCCTGAGATGGTTAAGAAGGCACATGCCAATAATGATTATAGTAATATTGCTGATTTACTTAGACTTAACTTAGTTCATGATAACAATGGTCG
>CEVG01020153.1_pt1 | contig 17388 bp, 24 predicted proteins | sample 356511 | NCBI WGS metagenome assembly CEVG01 (sample SAMEA2623426, study PRJEB7988) | marine metagenome | biome: marine biome (ENVO:00000447); feature: surface water layer (ENVO:00002042); material: "saline water (ENVO:00002010), including plankton (ENVO:xxxxxxxx)" | depth 5 m | reverse complement strand
TACAGCACGTGAATGGGCAATCATGGAAGGTGGACATACACTAGAGGAACCACAACCAAAAAAGCCAGGCAGAATATTTACAGCATTAGAAAACTTTGCTGACGGTAAGAAAAAAGGCAAAAGCAGACCAGGGCGTGTAAAGCGTTCAGGTGCTAGTTGCAAAGGATCAGTAACCGATTTGCGCAAACGTGCAAAGAAGTATTCAGGTGAACGAGGGAGGATGTATCATTGGTGCGCAAACATGAAGGGCGGAAAGAAAAAATAGACTGGGCAGAAGAATACCCAGACGGTTATAGCAAAGAGTGGAGAGAACACGAAGTTAAGGAATGGAAAAAATTAGATCCAGATGGATATGCACATTATATAGATAAATACAAAGAACACGAAGCCAACAGAACAAGCACCAACGATAGAAACAAGTATTGGCAGGATTGGGCAAAAAGGAACAAGATATGAAACTAAGAGATATTATAAGCGAAGACAATTTTGGAATGACACCACAACAGCGTATGATGGGAAATATTGGTAGAATATTGATGGCTCAAGCTGAACAAGTCAAAGATGACGCACTTGCTAATACTATGGCTAAAGTTGGAAATGAGATGACAAACATGGGTGCTTTGTTCGGTCCTAATAGCCTAAAAGATTTAGAAAAGAAAACTGATGTTCCTGTTGCTGTAATACAAAAACTTATACAGTATGGTAAAAAAGTTCATGATGCTACAAAAGACATCAAAGCTGATCACAAAGACGGCGGACTTAATGATAACATAGAAGAAAAATCTAAGGGTCTGTATTACTACGTTAACAAAAACAAAAAGTCAGGTAAAAAACCTCGTCCAAAAGGTCACCCAGATGCACCTAGTGATCAAGATTGGAAAGATGCAGCAAAAACTGCAAAAGAAAATGTAGAAGAAACAACTAGTGCAGGTGGTGTAGCAGCAGTAGCTATGCCAATGGGCAATATGATATCTCGCACTGGAACTAAAAAGAAGAAGAAGTCCAAACGCTCTTAGATAAATAGTATAGTAATTACTATTTGGAGCATTATTATGACAGATAAAATAAAAGAAGGTTTGGCCGCATTAGCTGATGTAGCCGAGCGTGACCACGAAGTTCAAATGGCACGTAGCGACCTTTACAAAATTGCCAAGTATGCAATCAAACTTCATGAAATGATGAAAAACGTAAGTGAAGCAGAAGGCATTGAAGGATGGCAACAAGCAAAAATCACAAAAGCAGCAGATTACTTGGGTTCAGTTTATCACGCACTTGATTACGAAAACAAGTTTGAAAGTGTTCAAGTTCCTGCTAAAGCAAAAGTTAAAAGAAACAAGCCTGTACTAAGTGACAGTGAAATCAAATCATACAAAGGGAGTCTAGCAATGAAAATGGCAGAAATCACAGAATCAAAAGGCCTATGCCCAGACTGCGGTAACCCTAGTTACACAACATTACCAGAAGAAAAGCAAAAAGGTGTTGATGGCAAAGTATGCTGGAAAGGCTACAAGCGTATGGGCACAAAGAAAAAAGGCGGTAAAACTGTAGATAACTGTGTGAAAATGTAAGGAGAAAATCATGGCGTGTAATAAACCAAATTGTAAATGTGAAAACTGCAACTGCGGTAGCGACTGCAACTGCTAATGAAAGTTAAAGAAGTCATATCGGAAAAATGGAGTTCAAAATACAAGAAAAGTATTAACTGCTCTAATCCAAAAGGCTTCTCACAAAAGGCACATTGCGCTGGCAAAAAGAAAAGGAAAAAGTAATGGACTACAATGCACTACAACACAAACTGTTTGCTATGGATCCTACTGATCCAAGAGAAGATCTAGCAAAACTGAAAGCTCAAGCAGGTGGTAATGCTCCAGCACCTGAAGTAAAAGTTGACTATATTTCAGAAAGTGCAAGTGTGCCAGAAGGTTCATTACAGATGGATAGAAACTACAGTGTAAGTGACTTTGCTGCACTTGCTGGTGTAAGTGAAGGACAAAAAACAGGTAGTGCAGGTCAAGCAAAAGGCAAGGATCCTATGCCTAAAACAAGCACGCCTAGTGCTTCAGGAGAACAACCTCATCCATTAAAAGACAAACTAGTAGGCGAAGCTGAAGAAGATCGTATTTCAGCACTAGAACGCAGAATTGAAGCATTGGAAGCAATGCTTAGTGAACGTGAACTTACTAAACCAGAAGAAAAAGAAAAAGAACGTTTAGTCAAAGGTATGAAGAAAAACAAAAGTGATTTCAAAAAACGTTACGGCAAAGATGCAGATGCAGTAATGTATGCTACTGCTACAAAAAATGCAAAAGCAAATGCAAGTATAGATACAAGCGATATAAAGAATAGATTATACGATGCACTAAGTAAAAAAATGGGTGTATAAATGCGTGTTTTAGATATTATTAATGAAGGCCCGGTACATCCATTACAGACTGTATTTTCTGGAATAGGTGTTACTAATCCTATTGGGTGGAATAATCATAAACCTAATCAAGTAGTATCTTTGAAAAAAATATTAAAACAACACAAATTAGTTACTGGTAGAAATCAAGCTGGTAGAACCACAGGTGGTATGGCATGGACAGGTGACGAATCAGAAGAATGGACACCTGCATTAGATGCAGCGTTATCAGCATGGAAACGCAGCATAAATTTACAAATAGATCCAAACAATCCTAATAATCCTTTGGATTTAACTAACCCTCCTACACTTAGAGCTATTGATGTAAGATTCCTTCTAGCAAAATTAACCACTGAAGGATTTCTAGAAGCAAGTGCAGAAGGAGGTATGAAGCCTCAAAATATATTTACAAAAGGACCATTAGAAGGTATGACTTATGAAAAAGTTATACCAGGAACACGCGAAGATGCTGTAAACACATCAACTATGGTTGAAGCAGTTGGTCAAAGTGCATGGTGGAGAATCGCATCTGAAATACTAGAAAGAAAATTTTCTACTGAGGGTCAAAGCTGGTTACAAACAACACCAAAAAATGAACGTGGTAGAATGATATTAGAAGTTTATAATAAATTCTTCATGCAAAAAGGTATGCCTTTCCCAGATGAACTTTGGTTACAAAATGTAAATAGAGCTGCTGGTAATACAAAGGCAGTGTTTTTAGATGGCACAGAACAATCTATTGCTTTTACTCAAAAAATCACAGCAGAGCCAAAAGAATTATTTGATTACTATTCTTCTATGGCATTGAAATTATGGGAAAAAGATACAGCATTAGATGCAGAAGCCAAACAAGCAAGAACAGCAGCAGCAAATGCTCCCGTAACAGCTGAAACAATAGATGCAACTACAATGGTTGCACTAGCTCAAGACTTAGTTGATGCTTTAGACAATAAATTATCACGCAAACTTAACCCATTTGACTCAGGCGGATTTTTTAATGACGTAGATGCTGTTAGAGCTGTATTTGGAAAGTTGCGTACAGCAAAAGATTTTGATAACTTATCTTTAGAATATCAAAAACTTACAAGTGATCAATTACATGAAGAATTAGTTGACGAATTAGATAAAGATGATTATGAAAACATTGTGATTTCTAAACTAATTGCAATTAGAAGAATTGCTCCCACTATGATATATAAATCAATACAGTTTGGTAGTGAGACCGAAATAAAAGTCACAGGGGATGATGGTAAAGTATACAAAATTGCAAATACAAAAGATGCCACAGATGATCATTATATAGTAAATTACAATGGATATGATGCAATTTTAGTTGACGAATTGTATAGGAAAGCAGTAGAACAAACAGGCGGCACTCTTCCAGATTTTGATAGACCTCCAGATAATGCTGCCATTGAAAGAGTCAAACCGTTGTTCATTCAAGCAATAAATCAATCTTTTCCAGAAATGGTTGCTTTTTATGTTAGAGCAGAACCATTTGATCAAGCTAGTGTTGATTTAGGCAATGCTAGACTAAATGGTATCTTAGATGATGCTGCTAGGTTGGGCGATGACGAGGATGCAATCAAAGCATATATCACTGAGCAAATTGGAAATGACAGAGAGTTTTTAATCGAAGGAAAAGATGGGGGAGAACCAGGAGCAAACATATACTTTGATCCTAAATATAGAGACGAAGGATTTGCTGACAGAGACTTTACAGTGCTTACAGCTGATGAAGATGTTGAGCTTAACATTACTGAAGAACAAATCAAATCAGCATTACTTAGCACAGATAAATTAGTGGTTAGAGAAGCAGTTGACGAGTTGTTACAAGATCCAGATGGTGCTACAAAGTACGAAAACATATATAGAGATGCATATGCTACTAGAACTTATTTAGATGAAATGGCAACATTTGGAAATGGTGAAGACGACATTCTACAAGTAATATCAGGTAGTACAACAAACAATACACCTATTAGTGATTTAGCACGAACATTTGGCATTGCTATTGCTGCACCTAGAGTGAGTGCTCAACTTTTCAAAAAATCTATTTTTGGTTTAGGCACAAAAGATGAAATAATTACAGATCTTATTAATGCCATACGTGACAGAAAAGATTATGAATTTATTGATGAAAGATATAGAGATTTACCTGGTGTAGATGATAGTTTGATTGATGATTTAGCAGGTGAACAATTTATTGGTTTATTTGGTTATGGTTATTACAAACAACTCGCTGATAAAATAGGCGATTCATCAAGACTTGATTTGATACGTGTAGAACTTCCTACTGATGTAATCGACAGACTAGAAGACGTACAAGCATCACCAAGTGAAGAAACAGTCAAAAAACTTAAACAAAAAATAGGTAGTGATATAAAATCAAACGAAGATCAACTTGAAATGATTATTGATAGGTTAACAGAAACATTAGATAACATTCAAGATCAATCTTCGCCAGAAGCTGTTATTTTAGGGCAATTAATAAGAGATTTATACGCGGATTTAGATAAGCTATAATGACCAAAATAAACATTCCTGTTGCACAATGGTATATTAGCCATACATGTAACCTATCCTGTAAAAACTGTTTGAGTTACAATAACTTCAACATAAGTGGACACGAGCGTTGGGCAGACAATGCAGACGATGTTGCACGTTGGGGAGAACTTGTAACTGTAAACGATTTCAGTATAATAGGTGGAGAGCCACTTGGTAATCCTGACTTAGATTTATGGGTAAAAGGTTTACACAAACATTTTGACACTAAAGAATTCAAAATTTGCACAAACGGTGTGCAGTTAGATCGTTGGGTTGATTATATTGCTAACTGGACAGGAATGGGTGTAATATTAGAAATACACACCAAAGACAAAAGTCATTTGTCAGACACATGGAAATTTCTTAATAGTGCCTTTACAAAAGATATACAATGGCATAAAGGCACAGAACATGATTGGATATGCACATACAATGACAAACCTGTTTGCTATCAAAGCATGGACAGCAGTTTTCTAACATGGGGAACAAAAGGGCGTAACGAGCAAGGCGAATACGAACTATTTGAGACCAATCCAAAACATACACATGCGCTGTGTCAATGGAATAATTGTCATTATTTTTTCCGCGGTGGATTATACAAATGTGGAACCATAGTTGGCGCACAGGAGTTTGTAAATAAATATCCTGTAAAACAAGATCACAAAAATAAAATTTTAGAATACACACCTGTTACTATAAGTGACAACTTAGAACAAGATATAGAAAACTTAACAAAGATGATACCACAATGTGGATTATGTAATAATGTGTTAAAAACAAGAAATAGATTAGATTCTATTGCAAAAAAGGAAAAGAGTTTTGTTCCAGCAGCATATACATAATTGGATAGAAACATTTTTGAGTGTGCCGTCTGAAACATTTAATAACTTGCCGCCTTGCCCTTTTGCAAAACAAGCAATGATAGAAAATAAAATACAATGTGTAGAAATCAAACCTATGGAGCATATTAGTATGCATGATTACTTTATTGCAGAACTTGAAAATTTTTCATATCATTGGCCAAAAGGTAAAGAAGTTGTAATTATAGGATGCAATCCCGGATATATAAGTTCAGAAGAATTAACATTGGCTGTTGAAACTTCTACAACAAGATTTTTGAGTCAAAGAGGATATATAGCATTAGAAGACCATCCAGATGAAGAAGAAAAAGTAAAAGATGTTATATTAAATAACAAAAATTATGCAGTAGTATTTTTGCAAAACAGAGAGAAATTAAATACTGCTCGCAAGGCACTGCATAAACAAGATTATTACAAAAACTGGACGCAGGATTATTATGAAGATGTAGTAGATGATTTGTAGAATAAATTTACATAAAACAAACTATAAACAAATAAAGTTCAAACTACTTGTTTCACAAGATTTTCATGCTTGTGAACAAATTTATAAAAAATATATAGAATACAATGAAATAGAAAATCCACATCCTGTGTTTGAAGAAGAATGGGATAGAGAAGCAAAGTATAATGCTGATGTATTTGGCTATTATGATGCAGATACATTAGTAGCATGGAGTTTAACATATAAATTTCCAAGTAAAAAAACAGTGCTTGCTGACCAATTTGCATGGGATTATGGCAATCCTAAATTGAAACTTGGATATCGTAGCATTAGGAGCGAATGTGCATACTATAAATCGCAAGGATTTAATTATTTCATCCTCGGCGAACCAGATAAGTATAAGCAAGAACTCAAAGGATATGAAATTATAGAAAGAGGTATGGATGGCATTTTTAGTTCATAATTTACCGTTGCAACAGGTATATGTGCGTAAAGAATTTTTATATGATCACGAGCGTGGACATGGAGAGTTTACGCCAGGTATTTGGGTAAGTGTAAAAAGTATAGAAGCAAAAGCATTGTATTTTGAAACACTGTTAACAGACTATGGAGCATTGTATGATAAACTACCTATCTCAGCGTTTGTATGGAAAACTGATCACGACGAACTACTTCCGCTTGATGTGCTACAGCTTTGGGATTGTTTTGATTACGACATCACCGTTATCCAAAAACCATTATTGTCACGATGCGAATTTTTTGGTAAAGACAAACGTATGCATCCCGGTGAGTATTGCTTCACAATCGATAATTGTCACCGCGATACTTCCTTCCTCAACACAAATTTCAGTGAACACGACCCCGAACACAAGTCTTTCAATGTTATACGACTTGACAACGGTCAATTCGCTGCTCAGCCTAACAATAGGGTTATCTGGCGTGATAGCTCCTTAACACCAGAAAATTTGCTGACACCAGATTTCAAAGTATGCACACAAAACTACAAAGTAGAAACAGAGCCCAAGTGGAGTGTAGGACATACCGAAGAATGGCAATATAAAACACTTGACGAATCGTCAGAAACATAGTATATTAAATAAAATAATCAAGGAGTAATGTATGAGCGACCGTGTATATGGCCAAGAAGAAAAGGCCAAACTAGAACGCCTAGTGAAAGAAGGTGTTACTGTATTACAAGAAATTGAAGATCTACAAGGTGGATTAAAAGAAACAATAAAAGCCGTATCTGAAGAGCTTAATGTTAAATCATCGCTAATTAATAAAGCAATCAAGATTGCAAAGAATAGAGATTGGCACAATGTTGCAGATGCACATGAAGATCTTGAAACACTTGTTGCTACATTAGGATATGATAAGGAGGCTTAATGCCATACGTAGACGCATTTTTTGACAGAGATGCAGATATCATACGTGCAGTTGAACGCCGTGATGGCAAACGCCATTATCAAGAATATCAAGCAAAGTACACATTTTACTATGAGGATCCGCGTGGAAAATACAAAAGCATTTATGACGATCCACTAACTAGAGTTGTTTGTAAAAATACAAAAGACTTCCGCAAAGAACTTGCTATCAACAAAGGCAAGAAAATGTTTGAGTCTGATGTAAATCCAATATTCCAATGTTTGAGTGAACATTATCTAAATCAAGACGCTCCAAAACTCAATGTTGCGTTTTTCGACATTGAGACAGATTTTGATCCAGAACGTGGCTTTGCTGATCCTAGTGATCCTTTTATGCCAATTACTGCTATTACTGTGCATTTGCAATGGCTAGATGCACTAATTACTTTTGCACTGCCGCCAAAGACATTAACAATGGAACAAGCAAAAGCAGAAGTTGCGGAATTTGATAACACATACTTGTACAACGATGAAGGTGATATGTTACAAGCATTTCTTGATGTTATTGAGGATGCTGACATCTTATCAGGCTGGAACAGTGAAGGTTATGATATTCCGTATACTGTAAATCGTGTTTCACGTGTATTGAGCAAAGATGACACAAGACGTTTTTGTTTATGGCGTCAATTGCCCAAACGCAGAGAATTTGAGAAGTTTGGTAAAACTGCTGAAACGTTTGATACTATCGGTCGTGTGCATATGGATTATCTTGAACTGTATCGAAAGTATACATATGAAGAACGTCACACATATAGACTAGACGCTATTGGTGAAATGGAAGTTGGTGAAAACAAGACTGTGTATGAAGGTACATTGGATCAACTTTACAACAACGACTTCCGCAAGTTTATTGAATACAACAGACAAGACGTTGCACTACTTGATAAACTAGATAAGAAATTGCGTTTTATTGATCTTGCAAATGAAATTGCACATGACAATACTGTGCTACTGCAAACAACAATGGGTGCTGTTGCTGTTACAGAACAAGCTATTATCAACGAAACACACAATCGTGGTATGGTTGCTCCAAATAGAAAAGAACATGAAGGTGGCACAGCGGCAGCAGGTGCATATGTTGCATACCCTAAAAAAGGTGTTCACAAATGGATTGGCAGTATGGACTTGAACAGTCTGTATCCAAGTGTTATTAGAGCTATGAACATGGCTCCAGAAACTATTGTAGGACAAATACGTCCCGAGTTGACTGATGAAATGTTGCATAACGCTACAACACTTGAAAAGAAGAGTTTTGCGGCTGCTTGGGAAGGACGCTTTGGTACATTAGAATATGAAGCAGTAATGGAACAGCGTAAAGATGTTGCATTAACATTAGACTTAGAAGATGGTACAAGCCATACACTTAGTGGTGCAGAAATATACAAATTAATTTTTGATAGTCAACAACCTTGGATGCTTAGTGCTAACGGCACTGTTTTTACATATGAAAAAGAAGGTGTTGTTCCTGGTTTGTTGAAACGTTGGTATGCAGAACGTAAAGAACTACAGGCAAAAATGCGCAAAGCTATTGCAGCAGGTAACGAAACAGAAATAGCGTTTTGGGATAAAAGGCAACTTGTTAAAAAGATTAACTTGAATAGTTTGTATGGTGCTATTTTGAATCCAGGTTGTAGATTCTTTGATAAACGTATCGGACAATCAACTACACTTACTGGTAGACAAATTGCAAAGCATATGAGTGCAGAAGTTAACAAAATTATTACAGGTGAATATGATCATGTAGGTAAAGCAATTATATATGGTGATACAGACTCTGTTTATTTTAGTGCGTATCCTGTTTTGCAAGATGATATAAATGCAGGAAATGTGCCTTGGGGCAAAGACAACGTAATTAAATTGTATGATCAATTGTGTGAGCAAGCAAATACAACATTTCCAGATTTTATGGCAAAAGCATTTCATTGCCCAAAAACTAGGTCAGATGTTATTGCTGCTGGTAGAGAAGTTGTTGCTGATACAGGCTTGTATATTACAAAGAAACGTTATGCAGTTAGAGTGTATGACTTGGAAGGTGATAGAAAAGACAAAGATGGTGCATTAGGCAAAGTTAAAGCTATGGGTCTGGACTTGAAACGCTCGGACACTCCGGTGTTTATGCAGGACTATTTGAAAAGTTTATTAGACATGGTATTGGATCTAAAAGATGAAAAAGAACTATTAGAATCAATCACAGACTTTAGACGTGAATTCAAAGAACGTCCAGGTTTTGAAAAAGGTTCGCCTAAACGTGCAAACAAGATTGGACACTATCAACGTCTTGAAGAAAAGCAAGGCAAAGCAAACATGCCCGGACATGTGCGAGCTAGTATTAACTGGAATACACTCAAGCGTATGAATGGTGACAAGTACTCGCAAGAGATTGTAGATGGTATGAAGGTTATTGTTTGCAAACTAAAACAAAATCCATTAGGCTATACCAGTGTTGCATATCCAACAGATCAATTACGTTTGCCAGATTGGTTCAAAGAGTTGCCATTTGACGGCGATGCAATGGAAGAAGTAATTATTGATAACAAACTAGGTAACCTAATTGGTGTTTTAGATTATGATTTAGAAAGTACAAAACAAAATACTACTTTTAATAACTTATTTGAATGGAATTAATATGGACAGAGTTGAAGGATATCAAGAACGTATTGTTTATATAGATGGAGACAGTGTAAGTTGCAGTGGTGAAAACAATGATCATCCAAAGGTATATTTGAGAATACCACATGACGGGCATTATGTTGTTTGTAATTACTGTGATACAAAATTTGCACGTTTAGAAAAAGAATATGGCGGACCAAAAGGTGCAGAGCCTACACGTTTTGGAACTTGGGAGAACAAAGGCAGGGAGATAGACTTTTGAAAGTAGGATTTACTTGTTCAACATTTGATTTACTACACGCAGGACACGTACAAATGTTACGTGAAGCAAAAGAACAGTGTGATTATCTTATTTGTGCATTACAAATGGATCCAAGTGTAGATAGAAAAGAAAAGAATGCACCTGTGCAAACAATAGTTGAACGTTATACACAACTTAAAGCAGTAGGCTATGTAGATGAAATTATTCCATATGGAACCGAAAAAGACCTAGAAGATATATTGACAATGTATCATATAGATGTTAGAATACTAGGAGAAGAATACAGAGACAAAGACTTTACTGGCAAGGATATTTGCCGTAAGCGTGAAATCGATTTGTATTTTAACAAACGTGATCATAGATTTAGTACTAGTGATCTAAGAAGAAGGGTATGCGAAGTATAATGTGGACACTGTTTATTATTAGTTTTGTTGCAGAATTTGATGAATATAAAGCAACAAAGTTCAATACCTATACAACTAACCAACAATGTGAAATAAACAGAGCAGTGTTGGAAACAATATTCACAGAAGGTGAAAAGGCAGTATGTGTAAATGAATAAATTTATTTTTGATGTGGACGGAACATTAACTCCAAGTAGACAAACTATCAATAAAGATTTTAGAGACTTTTTCTATCAGTTTATTAAAGATAATCAAGTATGGTTAGTAACTGGAAGCGATTATTCTAAAACTGTAGAACAATTAGGAGAAGATATTTGTGAATCAGTTGTGACTGTTTATAATTGTTCAGGCAATGATGTTTACTTCAAAGGCAAAAGAGTTAATTCTAAAAAATTTGAAGCACCTAAAGAACTTTATGATTTAATGCATGGTTGGTTACAGACCAGTAGTTTTCCACTACGTACTGGTAATCATATTGAAGAACGTATGGGTACTATTAACTTTAGTATCGTTGGTCGTAATTGCACATTAGGTGAACGTAAATTATATATTAAGCATGACTTAGAAAATAGAGAACGTGAAACGATTGCTTATCAAATCAATTTAGAGTTTCCTAATATTACTGCTACAATAGGTGGCGAAACTGGCATTGACATTTATCGTAAAGGTGGTGACAAAAGTCAAATTTTAGAAGATTTTGATAAGCCATATGAAAAAATTTACTTTTTTGGAGATAAATGCGAACAAGGCGGGAACGATTGGCCACTTGCAGCCAAACTTAATAATAACAGATGTTTCAATGTCAAAGACTGGAAAGATACATTTGAAAGACTTCAATATTTACAAGAGGCTAAAATAGCAGAATGATAATTGCAGGACATGGATTTGTAGGTAAAGCCTATGAACTACTTTTCAAAAATCACCGTAGAGAAATTATAATACACGATCCACCCCAAGGTAAAGTAGCAGATTTACAAAATACAAGTGCAGTGGTAATTTGTGTTCCTACTCCTGAGTCTGAAGATGGTTCATGTGACATGAGTGCAGTTTATGAAATAGTTGAGCAATGTCACGATTATACTCCTATATTAATCAAAAGCACAATCAGTTTACAAGGTTGGCAAGAATTAAAACGAAGATTTCCTAATCATAAAATTTGTTTTTCACCAGAATTTTTACGTGCTGCAAATTTTATGAACGATATTATGGATATGGACAATGTGATACTAAGTGGTGACACAGATTATTGGCGCGACCAATACAGTTATAACTGGCCAAAGATACGTATCAATATTGTAAAACCAGAAGAGGCGATAGCAATCAAATATTTCCGTAATGCTTATCTAGCAACAAAGGTAAGTTTTTTTAATGAAATATATGACTTTTGCTCAGCATATGGGTTGGACTTTGAACAGGTTAGAGGCGGAATAACTGACGATAAAAGAATACACAGCAGTCATAGTTTTGTTTGGCCTGAACAAGGTACTAGAGGCTGGGGCGGAATGTGTTTTCCAAAAGACACAAAAGCTCTATTAAAAATGGCGTCAGAAAAAAATATTAATCTAAATACATTGTCGGCAGCAGTGTATTATAACACAAAACTCAAGAATAATGCTTGACAAACAAAGGCTTATACAGTACAATTAACTATATTTGGAGAACAACATGAAAGACATCTTACAAGACATTGTGTCGCATACACATTCACTAGGCTTTATAACAACATTGAAAGTGACAGCAGAAGCTGACACGCAAATCGAAAGCATGGCAGATGACAGAAGCGTCATTATGAGTGCTACAACACATTCACCAGTTGGTGAATTTTCAGGTACATTTGGTATGCCTGATTTAGGTAAACTTGCATATCATTTGAAGAATCCAGAATACAAAGAAGATGCAAGTATTGACGTTGTGACTGATGAACGCAACGGTGAAGTAATGCCAACACATATCCACTTTGAGAACAGAAGTGGTGACTTTGAAAATGACTATCGCTTTATGAACAAAGCAATTATTGAAGAAAAGTTAAAAAGTGTAAAGTTCAAAGGTAGTAGCTGGAACGTTGAGCTAGAACCTAATATTGCAAGTATTGAGCGTATGAAACTAATGGCAGGCGCACATAGCGAAGAAACTGTGTTTCAAGTTAAAACTGAAAATGGTAATCTAAACTTTTACTTTGGTGACTTAAACACACACGCAGGTAGTTTTACATTTATGCATGGTGTTGAAGGAACACTAACACATACATGGGCATGGCCAGTAGCACAAACTATTGCAATTTTAAGTTTGGCTGGTGATAAAACTATGAGCATCACAGATCAAGGTGCTATGATGATTTCAGTAGATAGCGGAATGGCAAAATATGATTACATCCTTCCAGCACAGCAAAAATAGATTACACTGGACCACAGTAATAACAGAAAAGGGTATGCTTGCAATAATAGGCATACTTACTGTTGTTGCGGCAGGCTTAGATGTATACAGCATGATAACAAATCTCAAGATAGAACTTGCAGATTTGTTTCTGCTTTTTATATACACTGAAATTGTAGGAATGGTAGGTGCATATTTTATAAGCAACAGAATACCTGTAACACTACCTATTATTATTGCTATGACAGCATTGTGCAGATTGATTGTATTACATTCAAAAGATGCAAATCCTTGGGTACTTGTTGCCGAAGCTGGAGCAATTTTAATACTAGCAGGTGCGGCTTATATAATGAGTCAAAAAGATAAGTTAAGTTTAGAAAAGAGAGCAATACGTGAAAGTAAATCTGACACAAACACAAAATGATTATGCTGTATTCCTTCCAAGCATAAGTGGCTTTTATGCTACATTTATAGGTAAACAACGTTTTAGTGATTATGTTGAACCAACAAGGATTCCTTCTGGTATTGGTAACATGGAAGGTATGAATTTTCTAAATAGTAAAGAAGGTGCGTTTCATTATAAATGGGCTCTTTATTCTGCAGGACATGCTGATTTAGATGTAAACAAACATGTCGAAAAAGAAGACATGATCAGGAATCGCGACAGAGACAATACATGGTTACTAGGTGACTCAGGCGGATTCCAGATTGCAAAAGGCTTGTGGGAAGGCGATTGGACTGATCCAAACTGTCCAAAAGCACAAAAGAAACGTGAGCTTGTTGTAAACTGGATGGAAGAATACATGGACTACGGAATGATGTTGGATATTCCAACTTGGACATTCCAAGATCCTAAGGCAGCAAAAGCAGCAAATATTCACAGCTATCAAGATGCTGTAGATGCAACACATATTAATGCAAAATATTATATGGCTAATAGGCGTGGCAACTTCAAAGTTCTAAATGTTTTACAAGGCAGTGAACACACCGATGCTGAAAGTTGGTATCAAGAATTTAAGGATTATTGTGATCCTAAAAAATATCCAGATACACACTTTAACGGTTGGGCAATGGGTGGACAAAACATGTGTGATGTACACTTGATTCTGATGCGTATTGTACACATGATACATGACGGTTTATTAGAACAAGGTATACATGATGTAATGCATTTCCTTGGCACAAGTAAATTAGAATGGGCTGTATTACTAACAGATATTCAACGTGCAGTGCGTAAGTATCATAATCCAAATTTTATGATTACTTATGATTGTGCATCACCTTTCCTTGCTACTGCTAATGGACAAGTATATCATAGCATAAGAATTGAAGATAAAGGCAAATGGAGTTACATGATGAGTCCAAGTGCAGATGACAAAAAATATGCTACAGATACTAGGTTGTTTAGCGAAGCTGTTGTAACAGATAAAATATTAGATGCTTTTGAAGATTCTCCAATAAGCAAAGCATGTAAAGTATCAGATATTTGTTACTATAAACCAGGAGATGTAAACAAAATAGGAAAAGAAGGTAAAACTTCTTGGGACTCTTTTAGTTATGCACTACAAATGGGTCATAATGTTTGGATGCATATTGAAAGCACTCAACGTGCAAATGAACATTATGATGCTGGTTTATTTCCGTATATGTTAAAAGACTACAAATGGGGAACAATATTCAAAGAGCTTGTAGACGAAATTTTTAGTCTAAAAGATAGACAAAAAAGTTTAGATCTAATTGAGAAAAACAGTCGATTTTGGATGCAGGTTATTGGCACTAGACTAAATGTTGGTAAGAAAACAGTTAATGCAGATACAAACTATAAGAAACTTATGGAGCAACAAAATGTAAATATAACTGAAGACATGATTGATACAGAAGAAAGATCACGTTGGGAAAAGAAAAAAGAAAAATATAATGTAGTGCTAGATAATAACCTTTGGGAGGTATAGTATGAGTAATTTCAGTACCGAAGCAGATAAATTAAGAGCCCATTTAGAGGAACTTAAAAGAAAACATAAAAAAGTTCATGAAGAAATTGATGACTGGCACGGTATAGAAGTAACTCAAGAAGTTAGGGTGTTAAAAACACAAAAATTATTTCTAAAAGATGAAATATATAGAATCCAAAGGCAACTCAAAGACATTGGAGCATATACAAATGGAAAATTATGAAAAAGCCAAACGACTAGAAATGTTAGAAATGGCTTTGGAAGATGTTAATAAAATTATTGACAATATGCAAAAAAGCAATTATACTGAAGAACAAATAAATGAATATAACAAGCAACGCTGGAATATTTGGAACGAGATGTATAAGGTTAAGCAATCATGAAACGAGATTATGATAGTGGTGTAACATCAGAAGGTGTAAACTTTTTTGTTGGGACTGAAGTTGAACATACACCGCAATTTGGTAAAAAAACACTGTTTGTAGTAGGACTACAAAACTTTGAAGATATACTTGAATATGCAGAGAAACATAATTTACAGCATATCTATATTGGTGCTAACATGAGTTATGAACCTGATGAAGCATATGATGAAATGATTTTTCCTTTGTTAAAGGAAGGATATTGGGTAACATTGGATTTTGATATAAAAGATGTTGAATATGTATTAGAGTCTGGATACACAGAATACAATCGTTTTATTCCAATGATATCAGCAAAACTACCTTACATAAGTCAACTAGGCTACAATGCTTGTTTGAAACTAGATGACAAAGATTTTGATTCTACTAATCCAGGTGTTTGGGTGCATAGAATGCATGATCTAAAAGAGAAGGCTGTTTTTACTGATTGGTCTAAATACACTACAGACGAAATAATTGGTTGACTTAATGACGCAAGAACGTTATTATACATACATGTTAAGACGCATGAGAGAGGAAGATGCAAAATTGAATCTAATAGCACTAGAAAATGCAAAACGCAGTATTTGGGTAACTTTTACAAAAGAAGGTATCCATAAATATCCAGCAGCATTGGATGATCCTAAACTAGCAACAGGTGACGAGTATGATGTTAGTTTTTTAGGCTATCCACATCGTCACACATTTCATTTCAAAGTGCAAATCGAAGTATTTCACAACGATAGAGATATTGAATTTATTCAATTCAAACGTTGGCTAGAAAATTTGTACAAAGATGATGTACTAGAATTGGATTACAAGTCGTGTGAAATGATTTCGGATGATTTGTATACACAAATTAGCAACAGATATCCAGGCCGGTTTGTTGTTATTGATGTCTCTGAAGACAATGAAAACGGCTGTCAAATTGTATACCCTAAAGCATAAAGGATAAATGGGAAAATGGCTATCGAATTTAATCGTGCAGCTTATACTAAAGTTTTTAACGATCTTGATGATTTCCGTAACTATTGTACTACGGAAACTGATCGTTATGGTAATCCGCTTCCGTTTAATGAAGCGAATCTTTATAACGAAAAAAGTTGGGTGTGGAAAAACTACACCAAATTTCGCAACTGGCAACGTGCTAAACAACGTGCTAATAGAGGACGTAAATGAGAAAACTGTTTTACATGGGCTTAGAGCCCTATGAAGGCAGGTACACTTTACAACTTGAAGAATGGAGTAGGCGTGCTTTTCAGCGCCGCTCCATTGATTGGGTTAGTGTTCCTGGTACAACTATTGATAATACAAAAGCAATTCAAGTAGGTCAAGTGCTAGATGCACATGGCCGTTCCTACTTTGCAATGTCGCAAATGATGAACTTGGTGCAAATGATGCGTAACGGTGAAGTCACAGGTGAAGATGTTGTTTTCTTTGAAGACATGTTCCAACCTGGTATGGAATCGTTGCCTTATATTATGGATCAAATTCCAGCAGAACAACGCCCACAAGTTTGGATTCGTTGTTTAGCACAGGCTGTAGATCCAGATGACTTTGTACACGTTTGGGGCATGGGCAAGTGGATGAGTTTGTATGAAGAAATGTGCAATGAGTTTGTTACTGGCGTACTTGCAAGTAATGAAGAAATGGTTGCGCATATGAAGATAGCTAACTGGAAAGCACCTATCTACAACATCAGCGGACTTGCT
>CEVG01091565.1_pt1 | contig 17405 bp, 14 predicted proteins | sample 356511 | NCBI WGS metagenome assembly CEVG01 (sample SAMEA2623426, study PRJEB7988) | marine metagenome | biome: marine biome (ENVO:00000447); feature: surface water layer (ENVO:00002042); material: "saline water (ENVO:00002010), including plankton (ENVO:xxxxxxxx)" | depth 5 m | reverse complement strand
ACTGGTGAGGAAGTATTCCTAGAGTCTGCACAGTTAGTTGACTCTGAAGATCCTGATGATCTCATTGATAGCCTCGTCACAACATTTGACACTCCTGTAACATTCAACCAGAATATTACAGTCAATGGTGGTGATGAAGGTAAGTTAGTCAATACATTCAACTCACCTGTAACAGTTAATGTTGCTAGTGGTTTGGGTCTAAATTCCCTCACCATTCTATCAACTGTTAATCCTAATGCAACTCCAGTTGGAGATGATGAGACACTTGATAGATCTGCACAGCAGGGCAATCAAATGACCAACGGTGACATTGTTCTTAATAAGAACATGATCGCTGCTTCTATCTTCCAGTTCAACCCACGTGGTTCTAATGGATTTGCACAAGGTTATAAGATTCAGAACCATGTTGTAGCATCAGAAGGTTCTAATGCTACTCCTTCACAAAGTGCAACCGATAAAGATTACTTTGATAATACTCAGGTAGTTCGTTATGGTACTAATGGTCCCCTACCTGTACCTGGCGACATCCTACTCAAGGGTGATAGTGTTGGTGCATCTGGTTCTATTGGTTGGATTTATGCTAACTCTTACTATGTACTAGGAGATCAAACTGCTAACAATCCTGACCAAGTATTCAATGTTGTATTTGATGGTAGTAATCTAGTTAGAATTAACTGGAAGAATGCCAAACAGAATGATTCCTTCGGTCCTAAGATTACATCTGCTACTAAGATTAGAATTAAGAATTGCAGTGTACCACAACTCAATGGTGTATTCAGCGTTGATCCTAATACATTCAGTTCTACTAATGATTACATCAAGATTGTTATTGGTGCAAATGTTACTAACTCTCCAATTGTTTGGAACAATGAAGTTAATGCTTCTATGGAGTATGCTGATACTTCATGGAAAGAGTGGGGTGTTCTTGGTTCTGAGGCAATCAGAACAGAAACATCTACACTAACTGATTACAGAGTTGGTATTAACACTGTCGCTAGATCTAGCAACACAGATGCTTGGAAGACTTCATTCGTTAATACTTCTACTATACCTAAAGCTAACCTAGATGTTGAAGGTAATGGTATCATTACTGGTTACAGTATTGCATATGCAACTGGTAATCGTTCTGCCATGGAAAATGCATTCGTGGTTGGTACTGCAACACCTAATGATCTAACACAATCTTCTGTCTTCCGCATCAATGCTGCCACCAATCGTGTTGGTATTAATGTATCTGATGATGGAACTGGTTCTACACAACTTGATAGAACTCTTGTTGTTAATGGTAATGGTAGATTCACCAACGATGTTAAGTTTGAGCAAGACATTGATGTTAATGGTGGTGGTCCTGGTGCTGCTAATACTGCTGAGATCAGAACTTCTATCACTGATGGAACGTTTGAGTTCATCATGGACAACACATTTGTCGGTCAACATGATGCTTATGCTTCAAGTGTTGGTGGTAGTAATGGATTCAAGATGGCTGGTTATGCCAAGAACATTGAATTTGGTAATGAGCAATCAGCAATCCAAGAGTTTGAGATTGGTAACAAGGCAAATAAGAGTTTCGTTGATCTAGGTGCAACTCCTGATGGAGACGGTACTAACGCACACATTTCTAGAATTTCTATTGGTGGTGCATTTGATAGTACTGAAACAGATTCCTATACACAGATTAATAACAAGGAACTAAAAATTGCTGGTGACATTCTACTTGGTCAAGTTAAGGACAAAGCAACTGGCACTAACACAACCAGAAGAGGTGCTGGAGACACTGCGTTCTTCAGATCAACTGCATCTAAAGTCTCTCTACTAGGAGACAACAGTGCAACAACAATCGTTGATTTTGCTACTAATGCATCACAGTTAACAATTGCTGGTCAAGGTGGTAGCACCAGAATTAGAAACAATACAACAGTTGATGCTACTTTAAGAGTAAACAGTGACATTATATTATGTGGTGGTCTCAACAACTTCTCATTCACTGCTGATAGAAAGCAAGCAGGTTCTAAATCTATTATCGCACATACCAATGGTATTCTCGGTAATAATCTTTATAATAAGAATGTAGATATTCTTGATGTCCTAAGAGTTAATGCACCAACAACAACTCCTGTTGGTAACAAGTCTGCTTATAACAGAATTGATACTGGTGGTTCAGGTACATGGGGTGATGCGACATATAGTCAAGCAATTCCACAAGCAGGATTACCTGCTCTACCTACTGGACAATATTACTTACCACTTAAGTTTAGTCCTTTCAATAATGTAACCACTGCTAATCCTGATGGAGATCAGTATTTTAATGAGAATGATATTCTTCTCATTGACAGTGCTGAGACAGCAACTGGTCATGCTGAATTTGTTAAGATCGTTTCTCTACCAAGAATCGTATCAACAAATGCACCTTACTACATTGTTGTAACCAGACAACCATTTGGTTCATTTACCAACATTTCCACAACACATGCTGATACAACACCAATTTATAAGGTAACTGTTCAGTTAGATTCTACTTGGATTACATCTGATATTGATCAGAGTGCTGGTAATAAGACAATCAATCTATCACAATTCGGTGGTAGTCTTGATGTTGCAGATTATGTAATCATCTCACGTGAAGATGGTACTCCTGCAAATGATGGTGTTGATGATGAAGGTGAAATCTTCAAATTGACAACTGTAATTAACGCAGTTGCGAAAAAATTATCCGTCAAAAAAGGGTGTGATTCTGCTTCAGAGAAAACAGTATTTGAAGTTGATTCAATTACTGGTAGTGTTACTATCGGTGATGGCACTGAGAATACAAATACTCTAATCAACGGTTCACTAGCTATCAAGGGCAAGTGTTCTGCTTCTGATAATGTCTACCCATCTACTGATTTTGCTAACAATAGTAAGTTTACTCTTAGTAATCAAGAATTACCTGTATTCAGCGTTGATATTTGCACTGGTGATACTGTTGTAGGTCAAGCTGCTGGTACTGTATTTGTTGTTGGTCAATACTATGGATCAACTGCTGCTGCTCATGATGAAACAACAGTTGTTACATCATATGTTTATGATGCAACTTCACTACAAGCAAATGGTGCTATCACCACACTAGCAAATGCTGTTGGAACAGGTGACTATGACATTCCTATTTCTAGTAATGTAGATGCATTCCAGAAGGATGACATGATCGCTATTATTGATGGCGATAGTAATATTGAGATCCTTCTTATCACTGATGATCCTAGCACTAATGCACAAGGAACTTCAATCCTACCAACAATTTATAATTCTGCATATCCTGCTGGAACATATCCTAATGGTGGTAGAGGTCAGGAAGATACAGGAGTTGGTGGTGCCACTGGTGGAACATGGAACGCAGGTGCTGTTGTTGTTAAACTCAAGAAGTTTACTGAGACAACATCACTTATCAATCCAATTCCTGCAACTGGTAGAACCGCTGTTGAATCACCAAACCAAAATGGTAATAAGATCAGAGTAAGACTAAAGAATTCTAATCTTGTTTCTGACAAATTAGACTATGTTCAGTTCCTCAAGTTTAAGACTGGTACTGATGTTGAGTGGTTCTATCCTGATAGTATTGATGGCAATGCTGATCAACTATTTGGTGTAAGAACATCTAAGTCTACAAGACTTGATTCTAGTGGCAACTTCCTTGCTACTGGTACTCACACCAGATACTTTGGTGGTGGTGCTCTCAAGGTTCATGATCATGTTGAAATGATTGGTGGTAACCTCAGAATGTATGGTTCTGATGGTGAAACTCTAGTCTTCAACGTATCTAACGATGATGACCACTTAGGTGATGGTGCTGTCCTTGACGAAAAGACAGGCGTCATGGGTATGTACGTCAATGGTGGAGCAATGGTCGGTGGTGATCTTAAGGTCATCTATGAAAATTGTCAAACCAATGGACAATGTAGCAAAGACATCAAATTCCAAGCATTTGGTTCTGATGGTTCTGTTAACATGGGTGAGAAACTTTACATCAAGGGTCAAGTTTCTGCTGGTGGTAACTCACAAGAACCAATCTTACATATTGATAACCTCGGTGCTGCTGGTAATGCTACAACAGGACCAAGAGACTTTAAGATTTATCAAGATTGTTCAATTGATGCCTTTGGAATCGCTCGTTACTTCACTAGAAACGGTGGTCGCAGATATACATATGTTGAGCAGTCACTTACTGGTATTGGTCAAACACAGGCAAACCCACTACAACCTAATAACAACTATCTAATTAATACAAGCACTGGTTCTAACATCGTAATGTATCTACCTGAATATGCAGAAACAGGTGACATGATTAGATTCGTTGAGGTTAGTGGTAACCTAACATATAATACAAGTCTAGTAATCAGAGCACTTAAAGTGAACAACGTTCCAGTTGCAATCCAAGGTGATACATCTGGTACTAAGATTCAAGCAGGTGCTGGTCAAATGACTACTGCATGGGACAGTGGTGAATTGGTCGTTCAAACTAGAAACGCATCCTTCGGTCTAATTTATGTTGGTCCTACTGATGCCGCTGGTGATCCTAATGCATCTACAGTTCCATCCAATCTACGTGGATGGTGGTTAACCGAACTCTAAAGATATGGCACAATTCTACAATTCAATTAAGTCCATGAAATCCGCTCGCATCGGCACTATCATGCCGTGGGGCGGTGATGGTAACGAGGGATTTACTGCTGCTAACTTACCTAAAGGGTGGATTGTATGTGATGGTCAGTTAAAAGATGCAATTGATTTTCCTTTACTTGCATCTGAACTTGGCAACACTTATGGTGGGGATTTAAATGGAGATTTCCCTAACTATTCTGGTCAATTTAAACTTCCTAGTATTGGAAATAAAGTTTTGATTGATCTAGAGAAAAGTTATCTAAATGACGTTAAGTATCAAAGTGGTCAAGCAAATGCTTCACAAGTAGTTGGTCATCTCATAGGGGATGGTAATGGTGATGATATAGCAACTGACTTTGGTCCTGATGCTGTTCCACCAACATATAACGCATTTGCTGATATTGATTTTACTTTTAATAATCCAAATATTCTATTAGCAGGTAGATTTACAGGACAATCAATCAGTGCTCCAGACTTCTTTACTAGTATTAGTACAATTAATAGAAAATTAGGCATCAATCATACACCACAACACCAGCATACAGAAAATTTTGAAAGTGCTATTGCTGGATTTGTTGGACCTCAAGTTTTTGATACATCTGAAGTTGTTATTGGTGGTAGTGATAGTCACCCTAATGCATGTAGTAGTCAGATTAAATCTAGAAATAATGAATGTGAAATCTCAGGTGGTAACGCAAAAGCACCAAGTTGGCAAAATGGTATTACCTTTGTATCATACTACGGTGATGATGATCATGAACATACATTACCATTAGCGAGTAAATTTCATGAATTTTTGAATGATCCTGGTACAGATTATTGGTCGGCAGTACCAGCACCATCATGGCATAGTGGCACTCCAACAAGAAATAGTCCTCAAGCAGCTACACAAACTGTAAATAGACCTGCTGTAGGATCTTACACTGACGCATTTACATATGAACCATTTGATAATGATCCTGCTACAAGCACAAAACCAAATCATTATCATCCAGCATGGGGTGGTCACCATCCAAGACCAGCAATTAATAGTAATTTAAGAAATTATTACGGTGCTTCTACTGGAGTAACTTTAGGTGGTCTTCCTGATCATCCAGAGGGACCAGGTGGGCATTTCACTGTTACTGGTGTTGTACTCACTGCTAGTAGTGATGAAATTGTATTACCAGTAGGCACAGATATTAGAACTACTAAAGTAGAGGGATCAGAGACATATTATATTGAAGATAAAATTCGTGCCTTTAAAATGATTACTGGTCCAGGTATTGCACCAGGCACTCATGTTACCAAAGTTACCAGAACAGGTAGTGATGTCTCAAATTATATTTACACACTTGATTTGAGTGAAAATACATTAGATACAGTTCCTGCTACTAGTACTCTTGTTTTTAAAGAAGGAACATTCCCATCTACTGTGAATAATATTGGATCTATGGATCCTAATGATTCAACATTCAATTCACATAATCATGGAACAATTGATTTACAAATGTCTGGTGGATCTCTAAAACCACCACCAACATTTGCTGTTGGTAACGTTGGACTAGGTAATGTTGTACCACAGAGCGAGGACAATGCACTAAATATTACAGTTACTGTCTCACAACCAGCAATGGCAACAGTGTATATAATTAAGGCATATTAATATGGCATCTTTATATTCAAAGGAAAGAGGTAAGTATGGTAATATTTCAGGGCAGATAATTATTTGGCCTGTTGAGATTTCTGGATCAATTGATGCATCAGATGCAAAAAGAGATTTACCAGGTGGATATTTAAGATGTGATGGTAGCATTTATAATGCTGTTGATTTTCCACAACTTGCTGCAATTTGTGGCACAGGAGAAACTGGTAAATTTGTCAGAAGAAATCTTGCTGGTGAAGCATTACAATCAGTGAGTGATGAACAATTTGTAGTACCAGATCTAGGATCTAAATATCCAAAACCAACTGGTAGTGCAGGTGGTGGTGGAGTATATCAAAATATTAGAGTTGTTACAGCATCTAACGTTGAAAAAAGTCGTTCTGGCATTGGTATTGAAGCAGAAGCAATTGCTGCTCAAGATGGTATAATTAATGTTGAATATACTGGTAGTTTTGTTGTCCCATCTGCTGAAATGCCGATGAGAGGGAGACCAATATGGACTGTTGGTACAACATCTGGTAATAAGAGAACGGAAAGTGAAACAGTTGATTCTAGTGCATTGCATGGACATATGCACTTTCATACTGGTGTTAGAACCAGATTGAAAGCTAGAGCAGAAGTTGATGAAAATAGTCCTAGCACAGTCTTAGATCCAGCACCACAAGGTCCAGTTGGATTGCAGAATGCTTCAACAATTCCTTTACATAAATGGATTGTTGCTACTTCAGATCCAACTACAAATAATTGGCCAGGTAATAAACAGAAACCATGTAAAGCGATTGCATCAAACAAAAGACAATCAAAAGCTCATGGTGGAGAGGGTAAGTTTGGTTACACTAACTTTAACACAACTCCTCTTGCTTGGAGTAATGCATGTATTAATAATAACCAATCTATTGTAGATACTTGGAAATATTATTGTTTATTACCAAACGAAGATTATCTTGAAGCAAATTTTGTGAATACAGAAGGTGGTGGTGATCCAAAACGGGCATGGAAAAATTATCCAATCAGTAGTAATACAGGTGCATATAATTTATCAGGTGATACTTCAACTCAATTTTCTCTTGATGTGGCATTAAATCTTGTTCTTGGTTGTCTAATGACAACGACGGATGATAAGAAACAGAAATCGGTAGATATTGATGCTGCTTATATACCTAATGGTCCTGGTGTTCCAGATGACTGGAAAGACACTAGTTGGGCAGATTCAATGCCATTCCAGATGAATGATCTTCATCAATTTGCTGGTCAAGATGTATCTCCTGCTACGATTAATGAGTTTACTCAAACCAATCCATTATATGGAGGTGCAGAAGATCCAACAGAACATTTCCACAAAGTTGATCTAGAAAAGGAAGATCATACATATGTTTTGAAAACAGATTCTACTGAAATTTCAGCAGATCTATTAAAAACACAATTACAGTTATCTACAGACGATGCAAGGTCAGTAGATAATGTAGTGCAACCATTTATTGTTTTAGAATACTTAATTAAGATTTGATCAATGACGATTTCACCTGCTCCATCATATAGAAATACCAGACAGAATTATTATACAGATAAAGCATCTGATAATCATCCTCTAGGTGCCATTGTCAATACATTCAAAGCAATTACTGATGTATATGATAATCAATATACACCATTAACTGCTTATACTGCTGTTAGTGGCAATGCTAATACCCCTACAAATCCTGAGTACCAGTATCCTGGTTACTTATATTGTGATGGATCTGAGTATGAAATTAGTGATTTCCCTGCATTATATTCTATCATTGGTAATGATTATGGTGGAACTCCAAGACCAGGTATTAACCTAATTAATGGTGGTAGTGGATATAGTAGTGGAAGTGGATCAACAATCTACACACAGATCGGTCTTGAGAGTTATACTCAAACACATAATGCACCAATTCTGTTTACTCAGACAGAAGATGATACAGTAGGCGGTGGTAATCAATTCACTTGGTTGACTGATTATCACAATGCTATTAATGCAATTTCTGCTAATGCTCCATCAACTCTAACATCAGTTCTATATGGAGGACACGAAGGGTTTACAAAACAAACAGCAGATGGTCAACTACTTCAGACTGCAATTAGATCTGCTCTTGGCAATTCAAATGCTGGAACTACTGCTATTACTGCACCCACACCGTTTACTATCACTCCAGCAAATAATCAATCAGCTACTATAAATGGTACATCTTACCCAGTTATGGGTAGATTGTATGTTCCTACAAGTCTAGGCAATTCACTTGATGTTGTAGTTGCATTCCATGGAACTCTTGAGGAGAATCCTAACGGTCCAGATATTATTGATGCAGCATTTACAACGCTTCAGCAACTTACCAATCAAAATACTGTTAATCTAAGAGATAAGATTATCTTCTCAGTTGCATATCCTCAGGATCATATTTCCAACACAAGACAGTTTAATCTAGGTGGTGTTGGTACAGAGTCATCAACATTCTTGATGGGAGATAACTTACCTTGGGCAAGAGCAGCAGTTAAGTGGGTTCAGAATGATTTAAATGCTTATATTGCAGCACAGGGTGGTTCTGTAACTATCAACGATGTTTATCTCTTTGGTCACTCTCAAGGTGGTAAACTTGTCTCTAAGATTAACACCTTAGATACTGGCATTACTGGTGTAGTTGCAAATGCTCCTGGTCCTATTCAGTTTGATCAAACTTGCTCTGTAGCTGCAAATGCAGCAGGTACAACTTGCTCAAAAGTTTCTGCAATTCATGGTCCTGTTGGTACTGGTGGTACTGGCACTACAATTACATTTGATGCCGCACCAGCTGGTGGACAAACTATTCAAGCAACTTTAGTAGTTGATCCTAGTGGTACAGTTATTGGTGTAAATCCAACTAATTTAGGATCAGGTTACACTTCAGAACCATCATATACTATTAATAATGCAGGTGGTGGTTCTGGTCTTCAATTAGAAGTTAATCTTAATGATGATGGAGCAATTGAATCTATTAATCAGGAGAATGTATTTAATCATTGGGGTGAATCTAGAAGTTTAGGTACGTTTAAAGTACCTGATCTTAAGACTAGAAAAGTTGTTGGATATGGTAATGTTTATGGAGCTGGAACTCCTAGCATTGGTTTGATTACACTTGGTGCTGGTGGTAACAATGGTATCGTCAAGCAGGGTGGATCATGGTATTTTGATAAACAATCTCAAACAGGATATTTCTCTCTTGGTTCAATCACCACAACTGGTTATAGTGACATTAAAGATGATGTATCAACACGTATAATTGGTAGTCAAAAGGTGCATGTCACAATGGAGCAAAGAAGAATTCAACGAGTACCCGATCATACTCATTTCATTTATCATACAGCAGCAGATACAACTTTCCAGTTTCGTAGTGCTATCTCTGGTGATAGGTACTTAGTTGATTATAGTAATGCAAATGCACGTTTATTAGGTTGGACACCTATTGGTGGATTACATTTCCGTCATAAACATGGTTTATCTAAATCACCTATCGCAGAAAGAGAAACTGCAACATATGATGTATTTGACTGGAGAGGTGGTGCTGAAGGAACTGGTAGTCTTAAATTCACAGGACCAGATTATTATTTCGCATCGGGTGGTTCTTCATCTGGAACATGGGAAACAGTAACAGAAACTGCACCATCTATGTTCAGAACATTTGTTGGTAACCCACCACCAGGTACAGGTTCTGTTATTGGTAACAGAGAAATTAGAACTGGTGGTAAAGAAATTCTTACTTACGTTCAGGATAACGTATATACTGGTAATTCATCTATTTCATTCCCACCAGCTTATAAAGTCATGGAAGTTGAAATCCATGGTGGTGGTGGATCTGGTAGTGATGGAACACAATCAGGTAATGATGGTAACCCTGTAAACTTTAAAGTTGTAGCAGGCAGCACATTAGTTGATATTACTGCTAATGGTGGAGAAGGAGGAGGAAAATCCAATAATTATACAAGTGGTGGTGCTGCTGGTACTGTCACAAAGGCAGGTAGTAATGTAAATAAGGGAGATTTCACCTTTGACCAAGGAGTGGATGGAACTGCTGGTCAAATTGGACCTGGTGCAAATGGTAAGTTTCCTGGCACACAATATCCAAATAATCCTGGCCAAGCAGGTACTGGTGGTGTTGGTTTACATGATAGTGGAAATTATGGTGGTGGTAGTGATGGTGTTCATACACAATTAGGTGGAACACCAACTTCAGGATCAGTGAATGTTCAAGCTGGAAGTCAGCAGACCGTAAATCTATCAACAACATCAGAATTTAGTGAAATTAAATTCATTATTAGAGGTGGTGGTGGTGCTGATTCTCAGCAAGGAACTAGTCCATCATTTACTACGTATAATAATGTGCGTGGTGGAGTTGGATCACCTGGCACAGTAATGACACTTGAATGGAAGAATCCTGAAGCAAATTCTAATTACCAGTTCTTAATCCAAGCAGGGGGCGTCGGATCACGCTCCTCTGGTTCTAATGGTGATGGGCAAGGTGGTGCTGGCGGTAATGGATATAGTAATGCAGGTGGTAAGCGTGGTGGTGATGGTGCTACTGATGATGGTGGTGGCGGTGGAGGTGCTTCCGTTGTTCTTTATCAAGGATCAATCATCGCTGGAGCAGGCGGTGGAGGCGGCGGTGGCGGTCTTCAAAACCATCCAAATTATCCATATAATGGTCGTGATGGAAGAAGTGCTAGTACATTATATTCAACAATTTCAGCAGGAAACCTATACACAGGTGGTGGATCCATTGGTGGTAACTACGGTTGCGTAGGCGGCGGTGGTGGTGGTGGAGGCGGTGGCGTCTCTAGCAGCACTGCTGGTGGTGGTGGATCAGGTGGTGTTGGTGGTGACCCTACTGGACAAGGTGGTGCTGGTGGTCACGGTGGTGGAGAAGGAGGCAGAGCAGGACAATCTGCTGCTAACCTTACTCACTTTAACTTTATCAATGCTTCTTCAAGTAATAGTGGTAATGGTTCAGTAACAATTGAGTATACAGAAGACAATAGTGCATGGTCACCTGGCGGTGGCGGTGGTGGCGGTGGAGCATATGTTCTTTATAAAATTGAAAAGGATGATATGCCAGGTGCATCTGGTGCTCAGATAACATTTAATTCATCTGCTGCTTCTGGTGTTGGTGGTACAAGTAATGGTCAAGTCCCTTATGCAAGAGTTGGATTTGGTGAAGTCACTGGATATGAAGGTGGTCAAGTTACCACATCAGTTGGTGATATTATTGTTGATGCAAATGATAGTACAGATATTTTTGCTTCTGGTGCAGGTAATGGTGCAGGTGGTGGATTCAAACTACCAACTACACAAGTTCCTGAAGTTGAATTTGTAGGTGGTGGTGGAACAGGTGCTGCTGCTACTGCTGTTGTATCTGGAAATAAAGTTACATCTATCACATTAGATAATGGTGGTTCTGGATATGACGCTGCACCAGTTGTTCGTATTAAACATGGTGCTGGTACTCGTGCATTTGCTACTGCTACTGTAGATGAAGCTACTAAAATTATTACTTCCGTTGCATTATCTCCCCTATTAACACCTGAAGCATATAATGCTGGATGGGGATATGTTAAACTAAGTGGTAGTGATCTGGTAAGATATATTGTTGTAAAAGAAGCAGATTGTACAAATGTAAAACGCTTTAATATTAAAGTAGCACGTGGTAATGGTCTCAATGGTGGTAATAGACCAGAAAATGGTGGTGATGAGTTAAAAATCTATTATAATACTGATGGAAGTCTTAACTTTACCTCATTCTTAGGTGTTATTGTTCCTATTCCAACAGCAGCAGAAATTAACACTCAATACGATGGCACTGGTAGTGGTAGTAATCCAACCAATTGGTATTGGTATGGTATTGATTTACCAACTGCTGCACAAAAACCAAATGTTCGGTTTAAAATTGTACAAGACAGAAATCCTGCTGGTGCATCAAATGATAATACAGGTGATACTGATCATTATGGTATTTGTGACTTCATCTATGAATATAATGAGACCACTGAACTAAAATTTATTGCTGCTGGTGGTAAGATGTCAACCAACGTTGATAGATTGTCATATGAAGTAGAGGGTGCTGCAAATGCATTCTATTCATCAGGTGCCACTGGTAATGATGCTACGTTTACACTATCATCACAGGTAGCACTTGTACCAGATGCAGCAATTGAACCTGACATCAATGTACCAGTGGTTGAATCATACCATTTATGCAAATATTTAATCAAAGCGTTCTAAATACACAAGGAACATATATCTAACATGGCGACTACAGAACTATTATTGCAAGTAGATGCAATTCAGAGAACAGTTACATATAAGAATGTAACTAAAAACATCACAGATACATATTGGGCAGATGAGGTTGTTCCTACAATCTATCCTTTATGGGACAGTGATAAGGATAAACTGGTATTGTTTGCATACTACAATGGTGGCGAATATATGTGCCAGAAACGTAAGTATAGCAAAAATTTCAAAACTGGTGAATTCTTTTGGAATGACTATGAGATGACTGAACTTGCTGATGCTGAAGCAACTAAGGTATATGATAAATTTAAAGAAGCATTCTTCATTGCTGATTCATTAGAGGAAGAAGAATATCAATCAACTTTCACTAAGATCTATAATAGGACTGCTGGTGTTAGTTGGTTGTCTGTTAGATTAGCACGTAATTTCCTACTAAGTGAAACTGATTATGTTTTCATTGAAGATTCTCCTATCAGTGCTGATGATAAGGAACTATACAAGAAGTATAGAAAGAAATTAAGAGATGTTCCTAGTGATACTGGAACTACAGATCCTGTTGGAGTTAAGTTCCCCATCAATCCATCATATTATAAGAATGTTATCTTACAGAAGGATGCCAGTGCAGAATATTTAGAGACTAGTGATCAATTTGTAACATTAGCATCTGCATACTTTGCTACTTTCAAAGAAAAAATTGCATCTTATTTAATTGTATCTGAATTGACTGAAGGATTATATAATAAAACATTCCTTTCTGCATTAGAAGCAGAGGGTGTAGTTTATAAGAAAGATGATCCTAATAATGGAGCAATCGCTCCAATCAGTGCTGAGGATAAGAAGACTACTACTGATGTTTTAGAGCAGTTACTAAAACAAATTGAGGAGGAAGGTTAATGCAAGTACTTAATATTTGGGATACACTAGAGTGTTATTGTAAGACAAATAATACATGTGTAATCTATTTTACAAATGAAAAAATCAAGACTGCTGATGATGCTAAGAAAGCAGAAGTATGGACATGGTATGAAGAGTTTACAGAGACTGCCGTATTGGATGCAATGAAAACACTTGGTGAATGGGATATGATTCCAGTCAGGAATGTTGACCAAGCAATTGCTAATGCTATTGCATGGTTCCCTAGTAAAGAAGATTGTCCAGATGAGTATCACCACTGGGTCTGTTATATTATGGGTACAGATGGTGATTTTGAGTGGAAAAATATGGACAGCGTACCATCCAATTCTTAAACTGTCACATAGGTAGTTGCATTGGTGCTTGCACTGGTTATAATAGCACCGTGTCTACAACATTACTACATGAAACTATCTCTTAAGAACACAAAGGCAGAATTATTTGATGCCGTTCAAAAGAGTGATGATATTCGTCAGGAACGTAATTTCCTCGCATATACACTAGGTGCTGTATGGATCTGGGGGTTACTGTTCTAGGACAGTTCAAAAAGTGTCACAGGGGTGCTCCAGCACCCCTTTTTTTGTGTATAATAGTAATGTATTCAACAAATCACCATGATTTACGAACTCCAAGAAGACATTCTTTATTGCCAAGATGTTCTCGGTTGTGATGCTGAAGAGACTAACGATCTCATCACTGCTGCTGAACGTATTGGTACTCCCTCTGTTGAGTATTTTGCTGATGAATTCATCTTCATCGCAGAGGGTTGTGATGATATCATCAAGTATCATACTGATGAGTATCTTAATCTCAATGCATTCAATGAATTGCATGGTATCTATTTTGAGGAGGTTGAGTAATGGTACACTCTGACTTCTTTGGTATGTCTTTCTGGTTGGATGACAACAATGATTTGATGTACTGTCCTACATTCAAAGGTAACAAACCAGATCTTGACAATTCTGGTTACGTCTGCGAATGGGATGATTGGGAAGGGGTTGACTTTAATGAACTCTTTGCTATAGTATCAAAGTTAGTGACACTACAACAACTAGCAGCATGAAAACTGTTACCATCCATGAACGTTTCCCGTATCGCTACGTACAATGTGGTACAATAGAACTGAACGGTATGCCTGACTATCGTATTCAAAAGTATGATGAATGGACTAAGAGGTATAAAGACATGTATCTCTTAGATAATTCAGTTCAATTAGATTATGCTATGGAGGACTTTGAATACACTAAATGGTTAGATCCTGCTCGTGTTCCCTGTTACATCAAAGATCGTGTTTTCAACTAAATTACTGAAACTTGCTGTTGATCGTGCGTTGGGTAAACCAACAAAAGATCAAGGTGAGATGTTTGAGGAACTGTATTCGCATTACATGAATGATGCGAACAGTTCCACTTTGCGTGAGCATATTACTGCTGCTGTTGCAGGGTGCAAGACTATTCCAGGAAAATTAGGTAGAGATGCCATTGATATCAATGGTGTTGAAAAAGAGATTAAACCTAAGAATTTTACAGGCAAACGTACTAATGGTGGTGGTTGTTTCAACGACTACACTAGAGCACGATTTAATAAAGATTCTGATGTCAATCTACCTATCATATCTTCACTATTTGCTGAAGGTATGCTAATGTATGTTGTAGAGTTCAAGTTTGAAACTATTGCACATAGATTAGTTGAACAAATCATACGCATATGTGAGGAACAGGGCAACAGATATGTCCGCTCTTGCTCTTGGACATACGCACAATGGATTGATGATCCTGATCTAATAGTTCACTACATAAACAAGGATCTACTCAAAGAACATGCTCACTATGGTGAGGGTGTTGTTGTTGGTCCACTATACAAAAAACTCATGAAGTTGTAAAATGCCAGTTTATAGAGACTATGAGATTAGAATTAATCTCAATGAATTGATTGAGCAGAGAATTCCTTGTTGTGATCTATTACATCCTGATCACTGCTTGACAGAATCTCAAATTGCAGATATTGCACATGATATTAACATGGATCTAAATTTGCATCCAATTTATCATCAAATTGATGATCATATCATGCGTTATGTAAATGCTGCACATATTGAAAACTCAGACCACTGGGTTGAAAACAGACTACCAGATCTAGAGGAATAACATGTCATCTAAAGACCAAAGAACTGTTGATGATTTTGAATCAACATATGATAAATGGGAACGTGCTAAAGGTCTCTTTATTGAGTCATTGTACAAACCTGATCATGAACTTCGTGGTTGTGCTCACAATCAGAAATGTTTCTATGAACTCATGGCAATTCGTGATGAGGTAGTAGAAGTGGCACGTGAAATGGTAAATCCACATAAAATAGTAAACAGTGGAATTCCAACACTACCAAGCACACAACTACCAGTAGATTCATTTGTTGAATCAAAATCATACGAATATGCTGCTGATATCACAATGCGTGATATTGTACGATTTCAACGTGGGAATTCTCTATGAGTCAATTCCCATTTGAAGTGGGTGATCATGTTGTAACCAAAGATAGCGAAGCAGGTTACATTGCATTCATAGATCACGCATATTTTACATTATGCATACATCAATGGGAAAATCCAGATGCCATGTGGGGATTTAATCAGGTAAAGTTGGTGGTGTTTAGGGAAGATTGGAAGCATGTCAGAAAAATATATAAAGGAACAGATACTGGAACAACTGAGAAATAATGAAGATGACTATTGGTGTCTTCCTCAGTATGGATTGATTGCTGATTGGTATCTTCGTTATTGGTATCTACATATTGCAGTTATGCAACTTTTGGAGATACAAGATGAATATCAAGGACCATGGCCCTTGAGAGATGAAGGTTATAAGACTGCTCGTCGTGGTGTTATGCCTGCAAAAGAGTGGTGGAAATAAATTGAATAATGTGTTAGAATACTTAGACTAAGACCCTTTTTGATTATAGGATTAGAGACAATGAAAATGGCAATGAGTTTTATTGGTTTGTTTGCATCAATGCTTACAGTACCAGTGATGGCAGATCCAATTGATAAAGAGAAACATTATTATACAAACCATGCTATGGGTTGTATGTTGCTTAGAGAATGCACAGACCATGTTGTAGAGATCAAAGATATCAATGACATCCGTAAAGAACTACCTGATAGTTATTATGATGATATTGCTAGTGAGTTTAATTCTCTCGTCCGATCACTTAATAAGGTCAGAGTTAAAGTTTTTCTAGCAGATGAGAAGTATTTTCCAGTAGGACATCGTGGTGTGTATCATACTGTAGGTAATAACTTCTTCTTGAATAAGACATTCATGCATCGTCCACATGTACTCATGAGTGTTATGCGTCATGAAGGATGGCACGCTGCACAAGACTGTATGGCAGGTACTGTTGAGAATAATTTGATTGCTATTATTCATAATGAAGAGGATGTACCTCAGATCTGGCAAGACATTGCTACCAGAACATATCAATTCCAACCATCTGCTATTCCATGGGAGAAAGAAGCAACGTGGGCAGGAAAGACTGAAGGCATGACTGCTAGAGCACTAGAAGTATGTGCTTCTGATACTCCTATGTGGGAAGTATATGAACCAACCCCACTAACACGTAAGTATCTCGTAGAAGAGGGATGGATGAAACCATGAGTGGACACTTATCTTAGTGGCACAGAGGGGGTGGCAACACCCCCTTTTTCGTGTATTATTAAAGAGTGGAAGGCAAGAGTGAGCGACCCCAGAGGAAAATGCTCTTTAATTTGAATCTCTTCCACACCCTATTCTTCATTTTTCATTGAAATGCAACTCACCAATCAAGTCTGCATCGTTGATTTCTTCCCTGAAGCATTCATTGCTGAGGCAGATGAGGAGAGAGGCATGAAAGTTGTTGTCAAGCGATTCATCAAGCGTGTGACTTTCCCC